>Ga0194133_10000182_pt1 | contig 132492 bp, 119 predicted proteins | sample TA2KigOf40mmetaG_FD_155448 | JGI IMG/M metagenome (GOLD analysis project Ga0194133, IMG submission 155448) | Freshwater microbial communities from Lake Tanganyika, Tanzania - TA2015055 Kigoma Offshore 40m | ecosystem: Environmental > Aquatic > Freshwater > Lake | place: Tanzania: Lake...
GCGCCATGGCCGGCCCAGCTTGCTGAACAGGATGTCGGATGGCCTGATTGCCTTGAATGTCTGATTGCTGTTACCTATATCTGTGCAGCATGAGGTTGTTTCGTTATCGGAGCGGATGAGCGAAAGTATGAATACGCTTAGGGCGCGCGCAGGCGGATTGCCCGCTGTGGCAAGGCAGGCCTTGTGGGCCATGGCCGTGACCGGGTTGGTTGCAGCCTGCGCGGACCATCGGCTGGCGCCCGCTGCCCCGGAGCGCTCGCAGCCGACGCTTGCGACCCTTCACGCGCAGCAGGACCGCATGGTCCAACGCGCCCGGCCCACCCCACCGCCGAAGCGCAGGCTGCCCAGGCCCACGCCGGCCGTACCGCGCGTCACGCCTTCACCTGCCGTCACGCCCTCCCCCGTACCGACGCCCACCCCGACCCCTGCACCCACTCCGGGTATCTCCACCGTTGCGAACGTGCGTGGTCACCTCAGGGACGGTCAAGGCAACCTCTACGGCATCAGCGGTTCTTCCCTGATGAAGGTCACCCCGTCAGGCACCTTGACGGTCGCGACTTCGCCCTATCTCGGGGGCGATACCACCCTTGGTGGGGTCGATGCGCAGGGCAACGTCTATGGGTTCCTGCACATCGGTTGCCGGATCATCAAGATCGCACCGGACGGCGTCGTGACCACCTTCGCGGGCAATGGTTCAGCCGGCTTTGCCGATGGGGCCGGTACCGCCGCGCGCTTCAACCGGCCTGCCGGTCTGGTCCTGGATGCTCAGGACAACCTCTACGTGTCCGACTACTGGAACAACCGCATCCGGAAGATTACCCCCGCCGGTGTCGTCAGCACGTTCTCGGGTTCCGGCATCGCGGGAAGCGTGGATGGAACGGCCGGTACGGCACGCTTTACAGAGCCCATGAGCATCTGCCGCGACGGCCTGGGCAACTTCTGGCAGGTTGACCACAATGGCCACCGCATCCGACGGATCGCCCCGGACGGCTCCGTGACGACCTTGACCAACGCAGTGGGTACGGCCGTCAGCTACACCTATCCCCTGTCGATCGCCTACTCCCGCAAGCTGAATGGTGTGCTGGTCTCGCCCAAGTTTGCCTATCGCATAGACTTCATCGACCTGACAGGCAACCTGACGACCCTGGTCTAGGGCAGTGGCTGGGTGGATGGCGCGTATGCGCAAGCGCGCATAGGCCAGTACATCGCCCTCAAGGAAGAGACCTTCGACAGCATCCTGATCGCCGACAACGGCCGCATCCGACGAATGGTCTTGCCCTGACTTCTTCGCGTTGCCTGGCGCCGGACATCACCTACGACGACCGCCTTGGTTCCGCCCGGGCGTCGCGCCCCCGATTCAGGGGTGGTGTTTGGCCAGCCCTTCCCGTCGAGAGACGTCCAGGTGCGCGGCGCACGTCCAGACCACCTCGCCCTCGGCCCGGATGCGCGCCCTCAGCTCATCAGGGATGTCTTCCGTGCCAACCAGCAGGTCAACCACCCAAGGCAGCCGTGACTCCTCGAAGGCCTCGGCCAGCCTGACGTGCACCGCTCCGGGGGGACCGGCCACCTCGACGAGCAGGTCGAGGTCCGACCCTGGCTGATGGTCGCCCCGAGCGCGCGATCCGAAGACCGTCGCGCGCAGGACCGCGGGATCAGCCGAGAGGATGCCCACCAGCACCTCGCGCGTTCGGGGCGACAGGCCTGCCGTCACGACGCGACCGTGGCCGGGTACACCCTCCAGCAGGTCCTGGAGCGCCGCCATGCAGCGTTCATGAATGGCGGCCCGCACCTCGTCGGCCACGCCGGCCTCGTAGCTGTGGCTGGACAGGTTCCGCAGGCGCAACATCTCGAGCCACAGGTCGCCATCGGCCACCAGGCCCCTGCGGTACGCCTCGCGAATGACACTGCGGGGACCCACGACGCCTTGGTAGCCTTCGGCCTCGAGCAGATCCTTGAGCAGGTTCCACGCCAGTTCGAAGACGAACTCGTAGGCATGGATCATCCCTTGGACTTCCAGCTCGCTCAAGGGCCGTGCGCGGTCGAGCATCACGGCTTCGCCAAGGCGTGCCATGGCGCGTCCGTAGTTCTGGTGGCGCAGGTGCCAGCGGTCCAGATTGGCCATGGCACCACCATGCCTGATGGCGTTCTGGTCGTGAAGAGGTCATGCTGGAAATGTGCCGCAGGGGGCTGGGCGAGACTTCCCGAGACCCGTTCAGTCCGTGAACAGCACGGTGTAGTAACGGCGGTTGCCGTTCAGGGCCATGCCCACGCCGGCGCGCAGGTGCCGGGGGTCGAGCATCGCCTCGCGGTGGCCGGGCGAGTCCAGCCAGCCCTGCACGGCAAGCTCGGGACCCCTGTCGGGGCCGGCCGTGTTCCAAGCGATGATCTCCGAAGCCGTGCGAAAGGTCGCGCCCATCCGGCGCATGACCTCGAAGGGCGTCACGCCGTCCGGATCGACGTGTGCGAAGTAGCCACGGACGGCCATGTCGCGGCTGCGAAAGGTCGCAATCTCGTCCAGCAGCACGAGGGCTGCCAGGGGTGGCGCCTCATGCGGGCGACGAGCCTCCGCCATCAGGCGCATGATCGTCGCCCGGGCCCCTGTGCCCTCGCTGGCGTCCGGCGCAGCCACCACGGGGACGGGTGACGCCACGGGCGCGGGTGAAGGCGCGGGTGCCACCGGTTGCCCCCCATCCTCGCCTGTCCCCCGGCCAGATGGGGCGGCGGACGCGTCCACAACACCCGGGCGATCCCCCTGCGGTGGCATCACCCCGAGCACGGGGACCCAGCGGGACGCGGCACACCCACCGAGGATCAGGCTGCCGACGACCAGGGTCCGTGCATGTCGCAGGCGCATAAGCGGACGACGCATGGCCTCATCCTCTCGTGGCAGGCCTGCCGCCATCTTTCGGGTCGGTCACGCGCCCATGAATCTCGTGACCGTCCGGGCTGCCCCAAGGCGCATCGCCCCCGACACCTGGGCCGGGGGCGACGGGTCGGACTCAGCCTACCGAAGGAGCACCGAAGATGGCGTCGTAGGTCTCCTGCAGCATGGTCACGGGCTCCGTCGGCATGGCCGATCCCCCGACCTCGGGGGCAACGAGAGGTTCGGCTGGCGGCTGCGGCGCCACAGGCTGCTCGGCCACTGGTGCCGGCGCCGGTTCTTTCACCGGCGGCGCGGGCTCCTGCACGGGCGGCGCAGGCTGCTGCTGCACTGGCGGCACGGGCTCCTGCACGGGCGAGGCAGGCTGCTCCTGCACGGGCGAGGCAGGCTGCTCCTGCACGGGCGAAGCCGGCTGCTCCGGCTCGGCCACCGGTTCCTTGGCGTCGGGCTCTTCCTCTTCCGGTTCCTCTGCAACCGGCTCTTCGACGACCGGGTCTTCCTTGGCGACGACGGGCTCGGCCTGCGGCTTCGGCACCTCGCCCAGCCATTCGGGCAGATCCAGACGACCATCGCCGTTGGCGTCCTTGGCGGCCAGCACGTCGGCCTGGATCTCGTTGCCGGACAGGAAGTTGTCCCCGTTGCCTTCGTAGTCCTTGAACTGCGTTTCCAGGCGAGCGCGCTCGCGGGCCTTGACGAACTCTTCCTTCGAGATCTGACCGTCTTCATCCTTGTCCAGATTGTCAGCACCGAACTTGGCCGCTTCCTTGCCCGTCAGCACGCCGTCCTTGTTGCGGTCGAAGGCATCGAAACGCTGCCCGAAGTCCACGCTCTTCTGATGGAAACGCTTGAGCTCGTTCTTGCCGATGCGGCCGTCTCCGTTCTCGTCGGCGTCGGCGATGCTCTTGTGCCGCTCATTGCCTGACAGGACGCCATCCTTGTTGCGATCGAGTTGCTTCATCTGCACGTTCGTCCGCAGCCCGGCACGTCCCAGCTTGAACTCTTCCTTCGTGACGACCCCGTCGCCATTGCGATCCCAGTCCGCGTGGCGCTTCTTGATTTCCTTGCCCGAGAGTTCACCGTCGTTGTTCTTGTCGAGGCGCCCAAAGGCCTTGTCATCCAGTTTCATCGCGCTGGCGTTGCCCTTGACGCCAAAGGCCTTTCGCTCGTCCTGCGACAGCTTCGGCTTGCCCGCACCCTCACCGGCCTTGGCCCCGCCGGCCGCCTTGGCCGTTCCCGCGGCCTTGCCTGGCCCCCCAGCCTGCTTGGCCGCCTTGTTGGCTCCGCCGCCACCGCCGCCCTTGTTGTTGACCTTGCCTGCCATCGCGAATCACTCCTGACGTCGCACGTGCCGCTGGGAATTGCCTATCCTCCGTCTTGTAGCCCCTGCGGCGGCAGTCCTCGCTTTCCTTCACGAGGATTTGAAGACAAACCTACCTGTCCCACGTGTCGCCCATTTCCGACGGCGTGGAACCTGAATGGCGAGAGCCAGCAGCACCGGGCCCGGATCGGTTGACGAGGCCAGGCGCCAGCGCGCGGGCATCAGCTACCCAGCGCTTGGTTCAGGTCGTGCCAGAGGTCCTCGACGTGCTCGATGCCGACGCTGAGGCGCAGCAGCGTCGGCGGCAGGTGTTCCTGTCCGGGAATGGCGGCTCGCCGCTCGAGGGTCGATTCGACGCCGCCCAGGCTGGTGGCATGGCGAATGAGCTTCAGGCGACGACACGTCGCATCGGCATCGTCGGCCGTTCCGTGCGTCTCGAAGGCGAGCACGGCACCGGGGCCGGCCATCTGGGCCACGGCGTGGCTGTGGCTGGGGTGAGACGCCAGCCCTGGATAGTGGACACGCCGGACCCGGCCATCGCCGGCCAGCCGCGCGGCAAGCGTCCGGGCGTTGTCCTGGGCGCGCTCGAGGCGCAGGTGCAAGGTGCGTACGCCGCGCAGGGCAAGGAAGGTCTCGAGGGCGCCGGGGGTGGCGCCTGCCAGCATCCGAGCTTCTTTCAAGGCAGCCAGCAGGCTTGAAGAACGTGTGGCGACGACGCCCATGAGCAAGTCTGAATGTCCACCCACGAACTTGGTTGCCGACTGCACGGCCACGTCTGCGCCCAGCATCAGCGGTCGCACGTTCAGCGCGGTGGCGAGGGTGTGATCCACCACGCGCAGCGTGTCGCGTCCCGTGGGCGCAGCCAGGATGGCCTTCAGGTCGGCGACCTTGAGCAGGGGATTCGAAGGCGACTCCAGCCAGAGCATCCCGACCGTGCGGCTGGCCCGGATCCAGCCTTCGGTGTCTTCGGTTGCGAGACGTTCCAGGTTCAGCTGGCCCTTCCCGGCAGCGACCGCCGCAAGCCCGGTCACGCTCTGAGGGCAGTCTTCGGAGAGGACCAGGGTCCGGCCGGGGGCCATCAGACCCGGCACGGCCGCACTCGCAGCCATGCCCGAGGCAATGGCCACGGCCTGGCCGCCATCCAGTCTGCCCATCACCTCTTCCGAAGGCCGCCCAGCCTCGCTTACCGTCGTCGCGGGCTTAGGCCCTGTCTGCGCCCAACGCATAGGTCGATACGGGCACCATCGGCACATTCAGGGGCTGCCCCGGTCCGGCTGGCCATACAGCTGCCACGACGGTCGTCTCGGGCCGCTCGACCTTATTCAGGCCTTCCGGAAGCTCAGGAGGTACGTGTGGGGTCATCCGCTAGTACCGCTCGTTGAAGCCCTTGCCCGCCATGATGTCGGGCACGCAGCGATCGACGCGCCGGACCCGCGTCTCGGCCTGCTTCGCCCCCCCCACATGCAGGATGTGGCTGCGGCGGCGACCGGGCGTCAGCGCCGCGAAGGCCGCATCCAGCTCCGGATCTGCCTCGAGGCGCTCGGCCAACTCGTCGGGCATGGGCTCGCTGGCCGGTGGTACCTCGATCACGATGCCCTCGCGCTGCAGGCGCACGGCCTCGGCGATGAAGGCCGCCGCCTGATCCCGCTTGGCCATGACCTCTTCCAGCGAGGTGAAGCGCAGCAAGCGACCATAACGCGAGTTGGGACCCGCACGGTCGAGCAGCCCCTCAGGATCAGCCAGGCCCGAACCCTGGTTGAACTGCAGGGCGCACGAGGCCCGCAGCGACACCAGCATGGCGATGTTCTTGCCGTCCAGCGTGTAGCAGGGCGAGCCCCACTTCATCTCTTCCGTCAGCCCTGCCGTCAGCAGCAGCTCACGCAGGACGCCCAGCTCCTCGGCCCACTGCAATGCCTTGCACCGGGGCGTCTTGTAGTGCTCGCAACGGCCGCAGCCATCCCTCAGGTAGGCGTCGACGCTCTCGCGATTGATGGCCATGGCCGGGTGTCCCCCCTGTCCTGAGCAGGCCGCCAGCATAACCGAGGCAGCAGGCCATCGCAGCCTGACGACGCGTCAGGGCCCTCCCTGCACAACGGGCAGCCAGAGTGCTGACGGCTGCCCCGCCGCATGATGCACCCGCTGGACGGCGATGGTCGTGCGCGTGGCCGTCGCGACGGGAGCCGTCGAGTTGGGGTGGCGGTCGTAGCGCGGGAAGCTGCTGCTGCTGACTTCGAGCCGCAGGCGCTGGCCAGGCTGGAACACGAAGCTGGTCGGCCACAGTCGGACCGTGATGCGGGTGGGCCCGGCGGAGCCTGCGTAGCCACGGCGCACGATGCCCTCCGACACGTTGCAGGCCTCGCCGTTGGCCAGCACGACCACGAGCTTGGCCGTAAAGTCCGTCGCCGGTGCCGACGTTTCGACCCAGAGATCCGCCTCGACGGGGCCCGTGACCTCGAGCGGTTCCCCGAGGACGTCCGTCGTGTAGACGAGCACATCCCGGCGCCCCTCGACCTCGTTCTGAGTCCGGACGCCGTTCACGCCCGCAAGCCCGAGCATCGCCCCGCCCCTGCTGGGGACCGGATCCCGGGGGTCATAGGCATAGGTGTCCGGCCCCTCGTCGCCGGGACCCTCCCAGGACAGGCGACCTTGGCCTGCGGCGCTGTTGGCCGGTCCCTCGGCACGCAGGTACAGCGGTGTTCGGCGCGCCCGGGCCAGCGGCCACGTTTCTTCCGCACGCCACAGATTGGCGCCCATCACGTACAGCCAGACCTTGGGCCCGGCGTCCGGCACAGGCACGCCTGCCGGCCGCAGCAACCGGTCATAGAAAGGCAGGCTATGGGCCATCGTGGCCAGACGATAGTCCCCCGGATGGTGCCCGCCGGGCAGCGTGACTTCGCGGCCGTGCGTCCACGGCCCGATGATGAGGCGGCTGTTCGTGGCAACTTGGGCCGAGGCGCTTGCCTGGATGCGGATGAAATCGTCCAGCTGCGACGGCAGGTAGGGGTCGTACCAGCCGGCCATCAGCAGCGCGGGGGCTTGCAGGCGCTCGGGCCGGTCCGTGCCGTCGAGGGCGCGCCAGTAGGCATCGGGTGCCCGGCGTCCAGCCCAGTCGTCATAGCCCGCCGCGGGACCGCCGCTGCGGTCGTCGGCCTCCAGCACCGGCCACGCATCCAGCCCCGGCGCGAGCTCGGCCTGTGTCGGGAAGACATCCTCTCCGCCCCGGTCCGTCCGCGCCCAATAGAGCGCCGTCTGCAAAGAGAATGCGCCTCCGGGGTGGAACATCGCATGCTGGCTGGTGCTGCACAGCTGGATGCACAGCGCGGAAGGCCCCGCCGGGGGCGCCTGGTCGCCCACGACCCACTGCGTGTACCCGAAGGAAGAGCCTCCCCACATCGCGAGCCGGCCGTCATACCAAGGTTGGCGGGCCAGCCACGCGAGCGTGTCCTGGCCGTCCTCGCGCTCCGTCACGAGCGGGGCGTACTGCCCCCCGGAAGGCGGCCGGCCCCGCACGGGCGCGATGACGACGTGGTAGCCACGTTGCCCCCAGAACGTCCGCAGCAGACCCGAGAAGGCCTGGTGCAGGCGGTTCTGCGACAGCGGCAGGCGCACCATCACCGTCGGGTGGGGCCCCGGACCCGTCGGGTGGCTGACGGTTGCCGCCAGTCGGACACCGTCGCGCATCAAGATGTCCGTGACCTGCTCGGTCGTGGTGCCATGCTGCGGCGGCCGGACGCCCATCGTGCCCTGCACGACGGCCAGCAGCCACTCGGGCGGAATCCAGCTTGCGACATCGGCGAGCGTCAGCCCGGCCAGCACCAGGGGCAGGACCTTCATCGGGGCTCCAGGGGGCTGCGGCAGACCCGCGAAAGCGTCGCCACGTAGCTCGCGAGCACCAGGTGGAACACGATGGGGATGCTGCCCGGTGGCCACCAGCGTCGGTCCGGGTGCAACTCGCCGCTGACGAAGTACCGCACCACCATGCCCCCGGCATAGAGTCCCGCGAAGACCAGCAGCCCCCGGGCCAGCCGGGGTCGGGCCGTGACGCTCCAGCCCCGGCGCCGGGTCGCCTGCACGTTGAGCCACGCCATGACCGCCAGGATCAGCCACTGGCTGGGCAGCAGCGCCGGGTAGGGCAGCAGGCCCGAGTACCACTCGGCCATCGGCGGCAGCCAAGGTACGCCCAGAAACGCCACGCCCATCTGGCCCAGCACCCGCGCGAGAAAGAGCGCGGACAGTAACCACAGCCAAGGCAAGGGAAGACGAATCAGGCGAGGCATCTGGACCCCTTGTACCACGCACGGGTCAGGCAATCGGGCCAGAGCCGCCGACTCCCCCGCGCCGGCGGTATGCTTGGGGACGTGAACCTGCCCATCTTGGGACGCAAGTTCCTGCCGCCCGCCTTGCCCCGGCACCACGTGCCGAGGCCGGCCCTGCTGGATCGGCTGGCACGCGGTCGTGACCTCGGCTGTCGCGTCACCGTCCTGCGGGCCGCGCCCGGATCGGGCAAGTCCGCGTTGCTCGCGGCTTACGCGGCGCGCGCCGCCGATGCTGCCTGCTGGTACACGATGGACGCCGGGGACGAGGACCCCGTGCTGTTCTTGAAGCACCTCCTGGCATGTCTCGAGCGGGGCTTGCCGGGCTTGGCCCCGTCGGCCCGCCTGCCGGTCGATGCCCGAGGGCCGGGCACCCTCGTGGCGGCGATGGCGATGCTGTGTGATGACCTCGCGATGCAGGCGGACCGATCCGTCCTGTTGGTCCTCGACCAGGTGGAGCAGGTGCGCGAGGCCCCCGATACCCTGCGGTTGCTCGACGCTCTGCTCCGGAACTTTCCCGAGAATGGCCAGCTGGTGCTTTCGGGTCGGGTCATCCCGGTGGGCTTCGCCCGCGAGCAACTGATGGGCCAGGCCGTCCTCCTGGCAGACCGCGACCTCGCGATGCCGGCGCCCGTCATCGAGGCCCTGCTGCAGGCGACGGGTCACCCTGCCGACGCCGATCGGGCCAGCGCCATCGAGGAGGCGACGGGCGGTTGGGCCGCAGGAGTGGCTTGGCTCGCGGCGACGGCCTCCCGGAGTCTGCCGACGCTCGACGGGGCTGAGGGGGGTGTGCTCGATGCCTACCTCGAGGAGGAGGTCCTCGGCCAGTTGGCACCCGAGGAGCGCGAGGTCCTGACCCGCGCGGCCGTGCTGCCGCGGTGGCTGCCCGAGCGTGTCGAGGCCTTGCTGGGGCCTGCCGGCCACGCGATCCTCGCCAAGGCTGCCAGTTTGCTGCCGCCGGGCAGTCTCGCCTCCGACCAGGGAGAAGGCTCGCCGCTGTTTCGCGAATTCCTGCTGCGGCGGCTGAACCGGACCGTACCCGTCGTCGCGCAGCAGGCCCTCTGGCGGTCTGTCGCCGACGGCTGGCGCCATGAGCCGGAGTTGGCCCTCGATGCCCTGCTGCGTGCGGGCGCGACGCAAGAGGCCTTGTCGGTGCTGCTCGACCACCTCGGGTCTTGGCTGGCCGAGGGGCGCTTCGTGCACGTGGGGCATGCGCTGGATCGCTTTCCAGCCCGTGTCGAGGCCGAGTTGGCCGGCCTCGCCTACGCACGCGGGGCCCTCGCGCGCGAGCTTGGCGATCTGGTCGTGGCCTGCAATGCGCTGGAGCAGGCGCGTGGCCTGCATGGCACCGACACGGATACGCTGGGTCAGCGCATCGCGGCCGCGCTGTCGGCTGCCTATGGTGCGCGCGGCATGCGCGAGCGCCAGGTGACCCACGGGACCATCGCCATGGACGCGACCGAACCGGCCACGCGGGCGATGGCCCGTAATGCCCTGGGCCTGGCCGCATTGCAGGACAATGCCGTGGACGAGGCACTCACGCATTTCCGGATCGCCTCCGAGGCTTTCCACCTCGCCGGTCATGCGGCGGGCGAGGTGCGCATTCTGCACAATCGCGGCCTCGCGCATGCGCGGGCCGGCGACCTGGAGCGGGCCATCACAGCCTACGGGGATGCCGTCTGCCTTGCGGAAGCCGCAGCGCTCGTGCCCTTTGCCGTCACGTGGAACAACCTGGCCCTTTGCCTACTGCATCTGGGCCGACGGGTCGAGGCGTGGCAGGCACTCGAGCGGGGCCTTGCCGTTGCCGGACAGCAGGGGGCGCCGCGGGAGCGCATGCTGCTGCTGCGGACGCTGGGCCAATTGCATCTCGCCACTGGGGATCACCTGCAGGCACGCGAAGCCTTCGCGGGGTCGATGACACTTGCGACGGGGCTTGGCGATGCTGCGGCGCTCGCCACGGGCCATTTCGGTCTGGCCGAGGTGGCGATTGCCGAGGGTCGTGTGCCGGCGGCCCGGGGCGCCCTCGCCCAGGGGCTGGAACGGGCGCAGGCGACGCTCGCGGATCCCGGGATGGCGGATGCCGCGCTTCTGGCCGCGCGGCTGGCGCTTGCCGAAGCCGATCCCGACCAGGCGACCGACCTGCTTGCGACATTGCTGGCCCGCCTCGAGGCGCAGCCCAATGATCTCCAGCGTTTCTTCGCGCTGGGGTTGCTCGTGCGCGCGCGCGCCCTGGCAGGGGATGCGACCGGAGCCGAAAAGGCCGCGACGGATGCACGGGCACTTGGCGTGCGGCACGGCTATCCGATACCGGATGAGGCGGTTCCTGCCGGACCCGAGCCCCCGCCCACCTTCGAATTGCTGGGCTTCGGGGCCTTCGAGGTTCGGATTGACGGCGTTCCGCTCGAGGACCGCGAGTGGCGCAGCGGCAACGCCAAGCTCGTTCTGGCCCTGCTGTTGCTGAACCCCCAGGGGGCCACCAAGGAGCGCCTCATCGACCTGCTGTATCCGGGGACGGACCCGGCCCGATCCGCCTTGGCGATGGTGATAAACCGCCTGCGGCAAGCGCTGGAGCCGGCCGCGCCCAAGGGGGCGCAGAGCCGGTTCATTCACTTCCACGAGGGGCGCTACCTGTTCGCCAAGGGCTTGCGCAGTCGCGTCGACGTTCTGGACCTGAGGGCCCGTGTCGCGCAGGCCCGCCAGCATCCCGGGGGTGAGGCGGTCCGGTTGCAGGCGCTCGAGCAGGCAGTAGCCATCTACCGTGGTCCCTTCATGGAGGACTTCCCGGACCACGCGTGGTGCCGTTTGGAACGGGAGAATCTACGCCGGCTCGTCGCATCTGCCTACGAGGAACTGTTCGTGGCCGCGGGTCAGGAGGACGATTGGTCCCGACTGGAGAGGCTTGCCGATGCCGCCATCAAGGCGGACGGAACGGCCCAGGCGGCCGTGCGGGCCAAGTTGGTCGCGCTCACCATGCAGGAGCGCGCCGGTGATGCCCTGCGCTATGCCGAGGCAGCCGCCCGGGTGCTCGCGACCGACCACGGTCTGGAGCCGGACGACGAGACCACGGATCTGGTCGCGTCGATCGCCGAGGGACGCTTCACCGTTCGCAGCGCCCGCGAGGCGCTCGCCCTGCCGGGCTGAGCGCCCGCGGCGGGGAACCTCAGGGCCGACCGATCTTCCGGATGACGTTGAAGCCCGTCCTCGTTGCCGGATCGAAGCTGTAGTCACGGAAGTACAAGTTGCCCGCCCCGTCCATCTCGAGGTTGCGTGGACGCGTCATCGTGGCCTTGGCGGCCGGACCGTCCAGCAGGCCCGATGCTCCCGTGCCGGCCACGTCGAACACGCTGCCTGCGGGCGAGATGCGTCGGATCCGGTTGGCCCGGGTGTCCGCGACGAAGACGGTCCTGCCCGAGACGACCAGGGACTCCGGGCTGCCGAACCGGGCATGGATGCCTCGGCCGTTGCGATACGTATCTCCGTCCGGACCGCCCGCCACGGTGGTCACGAGGCCGGAAGCCGTGATGCGGCGGATGGCCCGGTTATTCTCGTCAGCCACATAGACCGAGCCGTCCGGTCCGAAGACCGCCCCCTTGGGCCCGTCGAATCGGGCAGCCGCGCCCGTCGCATCGGCATAGCCGTCCACGAAGGCCGTCCCTGCAAGGATGCGGCCGTCCAGGCCGGGTGGCTTCAGGATGACGACCGAGGGGCCGCTGAGGGCGCAGGCCACCGCACCGCGCGGCCCGACGGTGATGCGGCCCCCGAGGTTGCGGGGACGATCGTCGGGCAGGGTGATGAGGACACCGGGCTGGCGTTCCAAGCCCGCAGGGCCGCCCTTGAAGACGTGCACCTGGCTGCTGGAAGCCTCGAGAGCGGCAGCCCAGTAGCTGCCGTCGGCGGCGATATCCTGCAGCAGCGGGCTGACATAGCCGACGGGCAGCACCGCATGGCTGTGCGTCGCACCGGCCTGGGTCAGGCGCACGACCGCAAGGCGTTGGTCGGGGCTGGCCGCAAGCATCGGCACATACAGGTCACCCGTGGCATCGACCTCGAAATTGCCTGCCTCGCCCAAGGTGGCGTCGTCAGCCGACAGCCCCAGCCTTAACAAGTCCGCGGCATCGAACAGTGTCGTGACTCGCGTGTCGGTCACGCGTGTCGCCAGACGGGGACTCGCCTTGGCAGCCGCCGCGGCGAGCGTCGGTAGGTCCGCGACCAGTTGGTCGAAAGCCTCGAGCCTGTCCGTCGCGTCCTGCGCGAGGTACGGAATCTGTTCCGGCGTCAGGCTGTCGCGCAGGGTGACGACCAACTCGGCAAAGTTGGCGGGCTTGATCTCCGGGAAGAGGTCACGCCTGTCCGGTACGGCCAGCAAGGCATCCGTGACGAGCGTCGTCGCCAGATCCACATCGGCAGTGGCCGATCCCGTAGCCGGCACCTCGACGCGTGTGCGGAAAGCGAACGTTTGCCCCTGTGTCTCGAATCGGGTGCGGACGACGAGGCTGCCCGAGGCCGAGGGAGCCAAGTCCAGGGCAAAGGCACCCGAGGCATCGGTTCGGACATCGCTGCCCAGCATGGTCCCGTCGGGTGTTTCGAGCGTGACGCGGGCCCCTTCCCGGGCCGTCTGGTCAAGTCCCTGCGCCAGGCGGACCGAGGCTTGGGTCGCGCGGTAGAACATCCCGCCGCCGACATCTGTCAGGAAGATGCCGGCACCTACGTCCGACAAGCCAGCCGAGTCGTTGGCGATGAGGCCCAGGGCGGGCGTCACGAGACGGCCCACGATCTTGCGGAGGCCCCCCGCTGCTGCGGTCTCTTCCGGCTGCGGCGCAGCGACGAGTGGACTGGCCGTCGGCACCGTGACCTCGGTGGCAAAAGCCGTCCGGATACCGCCCGTCACGAGTGCCGGTGGCCTGCAGCCGGCCACGAGCAAGGCACCGCCGAAGCCAGCGGCAAGCATCAAGCCGTACGATCGCATCCGTCATCCTCGCGGGTCTATGGAACCCGCTGCACCTGTCGCCGTTGGGGGTCACCGCACGCTCACCGTGCGGGCCCCACGCCAGCCAGTATAAATTAGCGGCAGGTAGCGCGAGTCGCGGACGCTCGGCCTCGTGTTTGATGCGCAGGTAGAACGCCGCTCCCGGTCTGTCTGCGCCAATCGAGCTGACAAGCCCGAAGGTCCTCGCCCCGCGCGCACGTGCGGCCCGGGCGAAGGCCACGACACCCTAGAGATCGCCTTTCCGGAACGCTGCCCGCGAGCCCGCGCGCCGCATCGTGGTACCCAGCGCGCACAGCGCGAGGTCGACTTCTTCCGGCATCACGGCGGCCCACGCCGTCGCTTCGTCGATGACGGCCAGGACCGGGCACGAAAGGGTGGGGGTGGTCCAAGCGAGCGCTCGTCTGCCCGGTGCCACGACGCGGGCGAGGTCCGGCCATGCGACCGACTGCTCGACCAGATGACGCCGGACGACACCCGTTGCGCCGGCGATGACGACGGTCGGTCCGGAGGCGTGGTTCTCCACGAGCATCATCCTCTTTCAGGCCCGGATGATCTCGATCGGAATGTGGCCCATCCGGCCTTCGATGTCATCGTCGTAGGCCGCAAGGACCCCGTCGCGATGGTTCATCACGAAGAGGCCTGCCCAAGCCACCGGCTCGCCGATGGGCTTGCTCCCCACCAGCAGCAAGTCCGCATCGCCTGTCGCCGTCAAGCCCAAGGGCCTCGCCCTCGCCGAGCCCCTCATCATCAGGTTCACGCCAGCCGATTGGCCGTCCTGGCAGAATGCGACCTCGATGCCGTGGCATCCCAAGGTCCGGTATGTACCGGGGGCCGGGGCCCGACGGCGAGGTGATCGTGCGCGTCGACAGCAAGGCCGCCGCGTCGATGTTGACGCGCAAGGTCCAGCTTGACCTTACCCGGACGCCATGGGTCACGTGGTCTTGGAAGGTGGCCGGGACCATTCCACGGGCCGATGAACAGGCCCGTCGCACCGACGACATGACCGCCCGGATCTACCTTTTCTGGAACCTGCGCCGCAAGGAGGACCTCGCGCGTGCCGAGGCCGTGGCCTATGTCTGGGGCAACAGCCTGCCCGCCGGTACGGTGCGGCCTGCGCCGGACAGCCATCGAATCGCCATCCATGTGCTGCGCAGCGGTGATGCCGGTGCAGGTGTCTGGTACCCCGAGCGCCGAAACCTCGAGGCCGACTACCGCGCCTTCTTCCACCGCAACCCGACGGGCTTGGTCACGGCCGTTGCCCTGCTGACCGACACCGACCAGACCAAGGCCAGCGCCACGGCCTGGTACGGGCCCATCACGGCCCGGGCAGACTGACGGCCGGCGTCAGGGCTTCTTGTCGCCCGGTTCGGCCGGCAGGATGTCGTGCAGGTTGTAGAGGGCACCGGGGGGGATGACCAGCCGCAGCTTGTCGCTCAGCTTCTCGATGTAGGCCTTGCGGATCAGCCGGTCCGTCAGGGACTTGCCCACGACCTGATTGGCCCTGGCTTCGGCATCGGCGCGGATGATGCGGGCCTTGGCCTCGCCCTCGGCGGCCACGATGCTGGCCTGCGCGGACGCCTCGGCCTCGACCACCTTCTGGCGTGCCACGGTGCGGGCCCGCTCCAGATCGTTTTCGGCCCGGGTCTTGTCCGAGATGGCCTGGGAAATCGCGTCGGGCAGATAAACGGCCCGGATGAGCACGGCATGCAGATCGATGTGGTCGTTTTCCATCGTCTTGCGCAGGTCGGCCAGAGCCATGGTTTCGACCTTGCGGCGCCCCTCTCCCGAGATGGCCTCGTTGAGCGGCAGCGAAGCCATGGCCGTAGTCAGCGCGGCCTTGAAGCGGCTGCGATAGTAGCCCTGCACGATGTCGTCGAAGGGCAGGCCGTAGCGCTGGTACAGGGGGGCCACGTCCTGCTTGCTGCGGACGACGAACTCGACGGATGCATCCACGATGAAGCTCAAGCCCTCCAGCGAGTTGACGCGGACACCGTCGTCGCCCTCTTCTTCGCGGCGCTCGCCTCGGCGCACCATGACGTACTGCTGGACGATGACGGGGTATTCGACGATGTGCTCGCGCAGCGGGAGGGCGAACCGCAGGCCGGGGTCCTGGACCTGCTTGATCTCCCCGGTGAAGTCATCCACCAGCAGGCCCACGTGGCCTTGGCGGACGTAGGCGACGCAGCCGCCGAGGGTGGTCGCCGCAATGACGGCCGCAAGCAGTACCGACAAGCGTGGCATCAGGGTCCTCCACGGGGCCGGAAGCGAGCCGGACCCCCATGTCCAGACTTCCCGCCCCGCTGCCTTGGCTAACGTCGGATCGGGCATCCCGAACCCCGGGGAGTCGTGGCCTTACGCCCGAAGAATCCCGGAATTCCCGGTGTTCTCACCCCGGGGAAGCACGTCAGGATGGTCCCGGGAGGAGCCTTCCTCCCCGTCCTGTCCTTCCCTGTTGCGAGGTCGCCCCGATGTCCCAACCCGTTCTGAACATCCGTCCTCTCCGTGCCGCAGCCCGCACGGACGCGTCCGTCACGCTTGAGGTGCTCGTCACGGTGGACGTCCCCGCCGTGCACACGCGACAACCCCGGCCACCCTTGAACCTGGCGCTCGTCCTCGACCGTTCGGGCTCGATGGGGGGCGAGAAGATCGCGTTCGCCCGCGAGGCGGCCGCGTGCCTCGTCCGGCAATTGGCGCCCGAGGACCGTTTCAGTCTGACGCTGTTTGATGACCAGGTCGAGGTCCTGCAGCCCAGCACGGCCATGGCGGACCCCGATCCCGTGCTCGAGGCCATCCGGCAGATTCGGCCCGGGGGCTGCACCCACCTGGCCGGTGGCTGGGAGGCCGGTAGGCAGCAGGTGGCCGACCACCGGGCCGACGGGGCCCTGAACCGTATCCTTCTGGTTTCCGACGGCCAGGCCAATCGGGGCGAGAGTCGTGTCGGCGCGCTCGGTGGCTGGGCCGCGGCGGCCGCTGCCGAAGGCATCGGCACGACGACGCTCGGTGTCGGCAGCGACTTTCATGAGCACTTGCTCGAGGTCATGGCGCGTGAGGGCGATGGCCACTACTACTTCATCGAGGACCCGGCTCAGTTGCCCGGTATCTTCGCGGCGGAGCTCTCGGGCCTGACAACGTTGGTCGGCGAACGGGCCAGCATTGGCCTGCAGCCCGGGGGGCGTGCCGAGGTCCTCGAGGTCATGAATGCCCTGGACCGGACGCCACGAGGCGGCTGGAAACTCGCCAACCTGCGCTCCGGTGCCCGCACGAACGTCGTGCTCAGGCTGCGGGTGCCACCCCTCGACGGGCAAACCCAGGTCCTGAGCGTTCGTCTTGCCTGGGACGAACCGGGTACGACCACCCGGCACAAGCTCGTGGCCAAGCTCGAACTCGAGGGGCTCGACCCGGCAGCGTGGCACAGGCTGCCCGAGGACGACGAAGTCGTGCGCCTTGTCGCCCTGCTCGAGGCCTCGCAGTCGAAGCGTCGGGTCCTGCAGCATATCGACCGGGGAGACCGTGCCTCGGTGGCCCATGAGCTGGAGCAGGCCCGTCGCATGGTGATGGCGGCTCCGGCCGGTGCCGACAAGGATGCCGAACTCAGGGGTCTCGATGCGCTCGAGCACGACTACCGGGCCGGGGACGATCGCAAGCTGCGCAAGCGCGCCGGCGCCCAGGCCTACAACCGCGAGCGCAGCCGGGACTGACCCAATGGCAGGGGCGGATGTCAGCCGAGTACGGCGACGTCCGCCCGCGCCTGCGCCACTCGGGCAGCCGCCCGGCCCAGCGCTTCGAGCAAGGCCGGGCGCTGCCGGGCGCGCGTGGCTTCCAGTTCCTTCAGCGTGGCGAGACCGGCACGCAACTCCTCCTCCAGATCCTGCCGTCGGCCGTCCGCGATACGTCTGAGCCGTTCCCGGTCCTGACCCGTCGCAAGGCGTATGGGATCTACCTGGATCTGTCGTTCGATACCCGAGCGCCAATCCAGCAAGGCCTTGACCAGCGTTCCCCCCAGATCCGGCACGCGGCCCAGCGCCTCGCGCGTGACGTCAGCAGCCGTCGTCACGCCGGCAGTCGCAAGCCGCTGCCGCTTGGCCGGGCTGAACCACGGAATCTCGGCATCCTCGACGGCGTGGCGTCGCAGCAGCCGCTCCACTTCCCGAAGCCGAACCCGATCGAGCATCGCCATTGCTTCCTGACCTTCGAGGCGGGCCAGCTCCAGATAGGTCTGCTTCAAGGTCGAGAGCCGCTGCTTGCATGCCTGGAAGGCCTGCAGGGACAGCTTCTGTTCGACTTCCCGCCATGCTTCTTGAAAGGCCTCCTCTGCCTCGTAGCGTGCCTCGTGCCGCTGGCGCGCTTCGGCCTTGGGCAGGCGCAGCCGGCTCAGGACGCCCCTACCGGCCTTGGGCAGCGGCGTGCCCGTGGCCGAAAGGCGGTCCACGTCCGGTCGCTCGGGCAGCGGCGCCGGGACGACTGCCTCGACCTGCCACCAGAAGCGGTGAATCTGGAAGGGCTCCAGCATGGGCCGGCGTGTGCGCGGTGCGTGCGGCAGGAAGTAGGGTAGCCCCTGGCTGTCGAAGGCGCACCAAGGGCACCATCCGGTCTGGGCCGGGTGTGCATGGTTGCCATTCCTGTCGCAACGGCGCAGGCTGCCGCGCAGCCCATCCAGGACTTCGACCCACTGCGCTGCGGTCGGTCGACCGACATGCGTGCCTTCCTCGGTGAAGGCGCGCAGGAACAGCGCCTGCACATGCTCGGGCACGAGCGTCACGGGAATCGCGCCGGCTGCAGCCTTCAGGCCGCGGGTCTCGGCATCCGGGGCATGGGCATAGCGATAGGCCCGGATGTCGGTATCCAGCACCTCGCCGGCCTCGGACCGGAGGGGCACGCCCGTGAAGGGATGCCGGCCACCGAACAGCAGATGGAACAGCAGCAGCGCCAGCCCGAAGTGGTCGTGCGCGACAGTGCGGTCCATGGCGTCGAAGGCCTGGAGGCCTTGCAGCTCGGGCGGCGTGAAGTGGCCGACACCCACCTTGCAGCGATGCGTCAGGCCGGGTTCCCTGATCTGGAAAGAGTCGCAGTCGATGAGCGCCACGCGGCTGTCTGCCGCAAAGAGGATGTTGCCCGGATTGATGTCGCCCACCACGTGCCCTCGGCTGTGGATGGCCTCGAAGGCCGCAGCCGTGTTGCGGGCCGCACACAGCAGGAAGTCCCAGCCGGCATCCGGCAGCAGCCGCTTTCGGCTACCGGGTGCGTACAGCATGTGGATGGGGTGCCTGTCGCCCATCCGGGGCATCACGAAGCCGATGACGGGGCCTTCGGCGACGCGATGCAGCGTGTGGCTGGGCCACGCGGCATAGGTGGCCAACTCGTCGTCGTAGACCTGCACCATCGTCCGCAGCTTGGCCTGCTTCTCGGCATCGGGGAAGTGGGCCGGGTGGTAGAGCTTGGCGACGTCTTCGGGCATCTCCGGCAGAGCGTGGACGGTGCCCTCGCCACCACGCCCCAACTCCTGCCCCAGCGTCAGCGGCCTGCCGTCCTCGAGGACAAGGCGGTCAAGCATCCGGCGCGGCACCCAGCCAGTGGGCACAAACCAGCGTTGTGTCGTCGTCGGTGCGCTCCCGGACGGCCGGACTATCGAGGAAGGTCTCCATCGCCTCTGTCAGGTGCCTGTCCTGGCCTTCACCCGTGTGCTGCAGCACGTCGAAGAACGGCCTGAAGAAGGGCAGATGGCCGACTTCGTCACCCCAGCGCAGCGCGAGACGTTGCAGGCCGTCCGTCAGCAAGGCTGCGCGTCGGGCCGGCTCCGGGAACGACCGAATTACGAGCACCTCCATGGCGTTCCCATCCGTCAGGAATCGCGTGACATTGGCGTACTCGCAGACCATGGGCGTGATGGGCACGAAGAGCGTCTCGTCGTGGTGGGACGACACGACGATGGCGCCGTCCCCGATCTGCGCCAGCACCGTCATGTGTCGGCCCAGCACGGCCATCAGGAGCGTGCACGCAAAGTCGGAAACCTGGGCATCGTGCGTGATGGCCTCGGCCGTCAACGCGGCCCTCGCCACCGTGAAGCACGCCCGCAGCGTTTCCTCGCCGTGCCACCTGCCCGTCGCAAGGGCATCCTCCGCGTGGGCCGCTGCAGCCCTGACGGCGAGCGCGGCGCCTTCCCCGCCCCGGGATGCGCTGCCGGCACCGTCCGCGACGACCAGCACCACCACGGGACCGCACGGAGCCTGCGCGAGGCTGCGGATGATCCACGCATCCTGACAGGGCATTCCGGCATTCCGGTGCGCGCTGCCAGCCACGGATCCGCCGACCGTTCTCCAAGTCAAGTCAGGGCCTCCCGCAAGGCATCAGAGGACGGCCCAGCCACGCGGGGAATCCATCTTGAGTTCGGCACCCGGGGTCGAGCTGCTGACGGATTTGAGCGATCCGGACAACCACGTGAACAATTCCCGGAACTGCAGGCCCTGCAACTTCAAGGGAGCCCGATGCGGGTTCAGGGCTTCAAGAATGCCCATGTTGGCCCCCTGCACCCCGACCGAGAAGAAGGCGAAGGCGCGCGTCTCTTCTCCGGCCTGCACGGCTTCGGCCGCCTCGGCCCATCCGTCCGTGGGCGCCCCGTCCGTGATCAGGAAGATCCACGGCCGATAGTAGGCGATGCCATGCGTCCGGTACTCTTCCTTGCGGCGGCGCACCATCTCGATGCCCCGGGTGATGGCCTCGCCCATCGGCGTATCCGTTCGCGCCACCAGAGCAGGCGGGATGAACCCGCCGGCCTCCGTGAAGTGCGCCTCGATGGTCACGGGACCGAACGACACAATGCCGACTTCGACCCGCTTCATCGCCAGCGGGTCCAGCAGCAGTTCCTGGCGGAAGGCATGCAGGCCTTCGTTGAGTTGCGCTATCGGGGTCCCTGCCATCGAGCCCGAGACATCGAGCAGCAACAGACAGGCGCACCGGGGTTCGGGGTTGTCGGCAAACTCGGCGGCGCTGAACGAGATCTGCTGGGTCATGGCTGGCTCCACAGCCGTCGGGCGAGAAGGCTGCTCATGACAAGCCATAGAGGATGGCTCATGCCATGTCAAGCGGGACGCCACATGTCAGCGTCGGGACGCGCGCCACTGTCCGGCCCACCGTGCCAGCGGCCCAAGGCCGGCAACGGGCGGCGTATGCGACGGGACCAGCCATGTCGGTGCAGGCGACAGGTCCTCGAGCCGCTCGGCCAAGCCAGCCAGCGAGGCCTCCCCCTGCGGGATGTCATGGCTGAAGACCCAGCGGGGGCCCTCCAGGCGATCCGGGCCAGCGCCATAAGCAGCATCTCCGAGGAACACGAGGTCGCCGCACGCGTAGGCGGCGCTGCCGTCCGTATGGCCCGGCAAGGCGAAGACGTGGATCGTGAGGTTGCCTATGGCGAGGGTCTCGTCGTCGTGGAGGGAACGGCTGACCCGGAGGCCCTTGCCCACACGGAAGAACCAGCCCAGTGGACTGCGTCCGAACGGACTGCGGGCCTCGACCTCGCCATGGGCCAGCGGGACCTCGTCGGCCAACGCCATCACCTTTGCGCTGGGAAAGGCGGACAGCCCGGCCATATGGTCCAGGTGCGCGTGCGTCAGCAACACGGTTGAAACGGCCTCCGGCGAGCGCCCCATGGCGGCAAGGACGCGGCGTATGGCGGCGGCATCCCCTTCGCTGCCGGCGTCGACAAGCACCACCCCGGCAGCCGGCCCGGCATCGAGGGCGAACGCGCGGACATAGCCTGTATCGGCGACCCAGGCGGCACCGATGCGTTCGGGAGCGACCGCGCCTGCCTGCGGATGGCCGGTGGCGTGCGCACAGGCGGGCAGCGTCAAGGCGAGGCAGGCCCGAATCGGCCACGGGGCAAGCGTGCGGCCGGCGGTCATCGGGTGACGGGTCATGCGGCCAGCCTACACGCCATAGCGCAGTTGTGGTGAAGGCCTCCCTTCGCTAGGCTGTTCGCGGAGGCCCTGCTTGTCGTCCTTTACGTTCGTCCACGCCGCTGACCTGCACCTGGACACCCCGTTCAAGGGGGTGTCCCGGATCGCGCCGCGTATGGCAGAGGCCCTGCGCGATGCATCCCTCGAGGCTTGGGACGCGCTGGTGGCGCTCTGCCTGCGGGAGCAGGCCGCGTTCCTGCTGCTTGCAGGTGACCTGCACGACGGTCACATGCGGGGTCTTCGGGCACACGCGAGGCTGCGCTCCGGGCTTGATCAACTGGTCCGGGAGGGGTGCCAGGTGTTCATCGTCCGGGGCAACCACGATGCCAGGGATGAGGTCGAGGACCGCCTGCCCCTGCCCGAAGGCGTCCACGTCTTTCCTGCAGGCGATCCGACTGCCGTGGCCGTCCGGCAAGGGACCCGCATCCTTGCTACCGTTCACGGCGTCAGCCACGGGGGACCGGCCGAGCACGCGAACCTCGCGGTGCGGTTTCCCCGACCTGTCGGTCCGGGGCCGCATCTTGCCCTGTTGCACGCCAATCTGGGCCGCGAGGCCGAACATGCGCCCTATGCGCCGTGTTCGACATGGGATCTCGCGATGTCCGGGCACGACTACTGGGCACTCGGGCACATCCACCGCCGCCAGGTTCGCCGGGAGGGCCGCGCGTGGCTGGTGTATCCCGGCAACCTGCAGGGCCGCAGCCCGAAGCCGTCGGAGTGCGGCCCCAAGGGCGCCATGGTCTGCCGCGTCCGCGAGGGTATCATCGCCGAGCCCGAATTCGTCGCCCTCGATCGCTGGCGATTCGTCTCCGAAAGGCTCGTGCTGCCGCCGGATGCCGATCTGGCGGCTGTCCAGCGGTTGCTGGGCGAAGCGGCAGAGGCTGCCATCGCACAATCCGAGGGCCGGGGCCTGCTGCTTCGTCTGGCCCTCGAGGGTGCTGCCGCCGTGGCCCGGGAACTGCTGCGGCCTGGCCTCGCAGCGTCACTTCGCCAGGTGCTCGATGACCAAACGCCGGAGAACGTGCTGGTCCTGCCCTTGGTGCTTGACGTGCGCATGCCGCGTCCCGTAGGCGATGTCGATACGCGGGTGGGACCGGCGGGTGCTCTTCGTGGCTGGAGCAGCACCATGGCGTATGATGCGCGAATCCAGTGGCTGCAGGCTGCCCTGGCTGGTGTGCGGGACCCCGGTGCCTTCGAGGGCGAGGGCGATACGTCCCTGTGGGACGAGGCAGAGGCCCTCGCACTGGCCATGCTGGCCGGGGCGGGCGAGACGTGAGGATCAGGGGCTGGACGATCGCGTCCTTTGGTGCGCTCGAGGGTGTTGCTTGCCGGGACCTGGGGCCTGGGCTGACGGTCTTTGTCGGGCCCAACGGATCGGGCAAGTCCACCACTCTGCGTTTCCTGACCTTCATGCTGTTCGGTCCCGGACCGTCCCGCGGTGCCGCGCAGAGGCCGGGTCCCGACGATTCGTCCCCGGCGGGCGTGCTCGAACTCGAGGACAGGTCCGGTCCGCTGCTGCTGAGGCGGCAGGCCGACACACCCAGGGTGCCCCGCCTCGTGCGGCCGGATGGCGGCCCGCTGCCGCCTGGTGGCTTGATGGATCTGCTCGGTCCGATTGACCGTGCCTTGTACGCATCGGTGCACGCCTTCGGGCTTCAGGACCTGCAAGCCTTGCAGGCCTTGGCCGACCCGGCCCTGCGGGATCAGGTGCTGGGTGCGGCAAGTGCCGGCGGCACGGCTCCGGCCGCCGCTGCCAGAGAACTTGAGGCACAGGCCCAGGCGATCTGTCGTCCACGTGGGGCCTGCCTGCTGCGTACTCTGGATGCGGACCTGGCTGCCTTGGTGGTGGGGGAAGCGGCGGCCATCCGGCAGATTGAGGCCTACGCGGAGAGCGGGGCCCGATTGCACGCCGCCGAAGCCGAGTCCGAACGATTGGCTCGCGTGTGGACCGGCCTTGCCGGCGTGCGTGCGCAGTTGGACGCCTTGCCGGACCCGGAGCTGCCGCCCCGTTGGACCATGGGTGAGCGCCTGTGGGCAGTTGCCGCAGGGGTGCTGATGGTCTTGGCCGCGGCCCTGCTGGCGTGGGGAGGTTCGTTCGGCCTCGGGGCCCGACCGTCCATGTTCGCGGGAGGCGGCATGGCGTTGCTTGGCGTGGGGCTCGTCGTTCGCCTCCGGCGTGACCGCCACGAGCGGCACGCACGCGTGGGCGAGGGAGTGGCTGCCGTGCTGGCTGAACGCGCCGAAGAACGACGCAGGCTGGAAGTGACACTTGAAGAGGTGGATGGGCAGCGTGGTGCAGCGCTTTGCGAGACCGCACGACTGATCGAGGAACGTCGCAGGATCGAGGAGCAGCCCTCTGCGGTCCTGCTGGCCCAACGTCGGGCCGAACTGACGGCGGCGCGGGAAGAGGCCCTGCAGCAGTGGCGTCGCCTGGTGGTTGCGCGCGCCATGGTCGAAGAAGCCGCGCGGCGCTTTACGGCATCGACCCAGGACCGCGTTCTGGCGCGGGCAGGCCGCTGGCTGGAAGAGGCCACGAGCGGGGCTCTTCGCGGCCCTGTGCGCCTGGATGCGGACGGGGCGCATGTCGAGACGGACCGGGGCGGTCTTTGCCCGGTGTCGCGCCTGAGCCGGGGGACGGCGGAACTGCTGTACTTGTGCCTGCGCCTTGCGCTCGCCGTTGAGGTCGCCCCCGGACATCCCCTGCCGCTGCTGATGGATGACATCCTGGTGAATCTCGATCCGGACCGGGCCGAGGGGGCGATGCGTCTTCTGGCGACGGTTGCCTGCGAGCGCCAGATCCTGGTGTTTACATGCCATGCCGATCGGGCGGTACGGTGGCCGGCGTTGGCGCCCGAGATCGACGTGCGCCCGCTGCCTGTCGCCAGAGGCGTGCCCGCTTGACGGAGGACGACGAACGCTATGGCCTGAACTGGCCCGGGCGCCGGGCGGCCCTTGCCGCGGCCGCGGCACCGCCGCTGTCCGTCCTCGAGCCCCGTCCGGCATCGGGGCTGGCTGAAGCGTCGACACGCAATCTGCTGGTTGAGGGCGACAACCTCGAGGCGATGAAGCTGCTGCTGCCGGAGTACGCAGGCAGTGTCAAACTGGCCTATCTGGACCCGCCTTACAACACGGGTCAGGCATTGGTCTACGACGATCGATTCGGGGGGGGGCGCGGGCGCCGCGAGCCTGACCCGGGCTACGTCGACTTGCGGGCGCGTCGCCACGCGGCGTGGCTGTCGATGATGTTGCCCCGACTGATGCTGGTGCGCGCGCTGCTGCACCCTCGCGGGGCCGTGATGATCAGCCTGGACGACGCCGAGTTGCCCCGGGCCCGGGAACTCTGCGACGAGGTCTTCGGGCCGGACCAGTTCCTCGCGACCCTCGTTTGGGAGAAGGTCCACACCCGAAAGAACGCGGCCCGCGGATTCTCCGTCAGCCACGAGTATGTCCTCGCCTATGCCCGCGACGCCCGCCAGTGGGACCGCGTGCTGCTGCCCCGGACGGATGCCGGAGCCTACCGGAACCCTGACGATGATCCCCGTGGTCCCTGGAAACTGGACCCCGTGACGGCGCACAACCCCTATTCGGCCCGATACAAACTGCCGACACCCTGGGGGACAGAACTGCCGCCGCCGACGGGCCGTTTCTGGGCGTTCAGCGAGGAGACGCTGAAGCGCAAGGAGGCTGAGGGGGCCCTGGTCTGGGGCCGGCCGGGACGCTACCCGATGGTCAAGCGTTACCTTGCGGACGTCCAGGACGGTCTCGTGCCGACGACGCTGCTCACGCGCGACATGGTGGGCGACACCGCGTCGGCACGGCGCGAGCTTGATGCGTTGCTGGGGGCGAAAGGAGTCTTCGAGTACCCCAAGCCACTCGCGCTCATCCGGCAACTGCTAAGGATCGCGACCCGCCCCGACGATCTGGTGCTGGATGCATTCGGCGGTGCCGGCACCACTGGTCATGCCGTCTGGCAAGAAAATGGTGCCGATGGTGGCCAGCGGCGCTGGATCATCCTGCAGCGGCCCGAGCCCTTGTCGCCCGACGTGCCTCGCCAGCGCGCCTCGGCCGCCTTTTGCCAAGCCCACGGCGTGTGTCCCGATCTGGCGCAAGTGACGCGCCTGCGCCTGCTCAAGGCGGCGGCAGCCGTAGGCGGTGCGGAGCTTGGCTTTCGGGTCGCGTGCGTCAGGCCGCGCGAGCCTTGATCAGGACCTCGAGCTTCCGACGCGCTTCGGCGAGGTCGCGGCCATCTTCGTCCGACTGACGCAACGTACGGTTGAGCAGGCGGGCGATGTCGACGACCTGCTCGGCGTCGCGGGGCCGGGTCTGCGTGACACGAAGGGCGTGCTGGGCCATCTGGGCGACCTCCGCGGCGTGGGTCGCTTCCGGCTGCTGGCGAACCTCGCAAAGCGCCGTGGCAAGGCCGTGCGCGGCGGTGTGAAGCTTCGTCAGGGTGTCGACCGACGCAACTTGGCCGTTGCGACCGTGGCGGGCGCGATGGCCGAGAACGGCCAGGCGAGCGTCCAGTTCGGGCAGAGTGCAGGCCCCATAGGGCTCGAGTTCGCGGGTACCCTCGAGAATGAGGGTGGTGAACTCGGCCTCGAAGGGCGCGATGTCCCACGCGCGGATGCTCTCCATTGGCATCGTCACCAGAACGCTGCGGACCCGGTTCAGGAAGTCGAGCCGGGCCTCGGCGTGCCTCACGGCCGCCATCAGCTGCCGGCGGCTGCCACCCAGTCGCTTGGCCGCGCGGACCATCTCGGGGACCTCGAGGCGAACGAGGCGATGCTGCTGCTCGACGAGCGTGACCAGATGACGGCGGCTGGTTTCGCGGCTGGGCAGGACGTTCATCGACGGGACCTCTAGGGGCTGCATCAGGGACAAGCGTGATGTCGCCCGGCCCGAGCCCCGGATAGCCCCCGTCAGCCAATCCTTGACGGCCGCTTCATCAAGCGGCCGTATGACGTCAAGAGTCGTTTAAATGTTCTTCAAGTGCGGCAAGCAGGCGGGTGGCGTGGGCGCTTCCGGAAACATGGCCCAGTTCGGTCGCCAGATCGAGCGCTTGACGCGCTGACTGCCGGGCCTCGCCGGATCGTTGAAGCCGGACCAGGACCTCGGCATGCAGCAGGGCCAGCGGCAGTGCATATTCCCGATCTCCGACTGTCGGCAGGGCACTACGGGCGGTCTCGACCAGAGCGAGGCAGGTCTCGCTGCGACCAAGCGCCTGCACAACCCATGCCTGATAGGTCTGGTCCGGCACGACGAAAGCAGCCTTTGTGGCCTGGGGAAGGGACTCCCAGATGACGTCGGCTGCCTGCATCAGTCTGTCAGCTTGGTCGGGTTTGCCCGGCAGCGCCGCAGCGAGCGCCTCGAGGCGCAGGGCAAGGGCCTGGATGGGCTTGTAGCAGCTCTCCTCGGCAATCAGGCGGGATTGCCTGGCCTGGCGCCGCATCTCGTCATGGTCATCCAGCGCGTGGGCCTGCAAGGCAAGGTTCAGGCGGGCGGCGGCTGTGTCTACCCGTGCTGATTCCGAATGGCCACGTTCAGTGATTCCGAGAAGTAGTCGCGTGCGCGTGCAGGCTCGCCAACCAGGTTACAGGCGTTGCCGAGAAAGCCCAGAACGTTGCAGAGGTTGCTCCAGTCCTGACGTCCCCGCAGGCCCGGCATCTGGTCCTCGAGCTTCTGCACCGCGATTCGGATGGCATCACCGTTGGATCGGCTCATGAGCATCAGGGTCGTGGCCCAAGTGTGGAACTACGCTGCCTCCGGCAGGTGTCCCCACAGCGCCTCCTTGTCGAGCGCCTGCCGCCAGGAGTCGACAGAATCTGCAATCGCCCCCGAGCGGAACTGGAGCCGGCTCAGGTACAGGGAACTTCGCAGGTGGGGCCAGCCTGCACCGACGCGCTCGGCGAGTTGTCTGGCATCCTTGTAGGCCCTGATGGAGTCGGCATATTCGCTGTTGAGTTCCGCGACCATCGCGAGGCTCCAGAGAATGTGGGCTTTGCTCTCCTCGTCGCCCAGGCCTGTCGCAAGGCCAAGTGCCGTATCCAGATGGGCCCGCGCCTCTGCCAGGTTTCCTTTGCCTTTCAGAACCCTTCCCAGTACCTCGTGACGAGCAAGTCTCAGGTGCGTGTCCGACTGCAGGCCGAGTTCTGCCTCGACAAGGATGGCTCGTCGGCACCAAGACTCGGCCTCGCTCTGTGCAAAGTGCGCCATCGCCCATACGGCGGCGTGGTCCATGTGTTGCAGAGCCTGCCGGGGCTGTCTTGCCTGCTCGTGATGTCTCGCCAGCCGTGCGCTGGCCACCGTTGGGCGGCAACCATAGGCCTTTTCCAGCCAGTCGGCAGCCTCGCGATGGACGCGCCGCTGTTGTGACTCGAGCAACTGATCCTGCACGGCGTCGCGAAACAGGCTGCTGCGGAAGGTCCAGCCCCCCCGGCGGCGTAGTCGCCAAGTTCCAGCAGATGGACCTCGGAGAGATGCTCGATGCCTGCAAGGACGGCCTCGGGCGTGCCGAAGGCCGGATGGAGGGCACTGATCAGGCCCGGTTCGGCTTCAGGGCCGACGAGACACAGGATCTTCAGCAATGTCTGTTCGGCAATGGGCAGCGGGTCAAGGCGTCGAACCAAGGCTGCCTGGATGGTCGCCGGCAATGCGACGCCACTTCCGCCAGTAATCTCGCTGCCCCGTTCCATCCACGCGTCGGCCAATTCCTCGAGGAACAGCGGATGACCGGACGCAAGCGACAGGATATGGGTGCAGACGTGCTCGGGAGGCATCCGGCTCACGAGGTGTCGCTTGAGGAGGCCCTCCGCGGCACCCGTCGCCAAAGGACCAAGGTTCACCACGGCCATCGGCACGTCGGCCCACGGGATTTCTGCCCATCGGTGCGCGGGCAGCGCCGACACGACCATGGACAGGTCCGGGTGACGACGGAAGAGCTCCCAGGCCATCTGCTCCGAAGCGGAATCCAGCAAGTGGGCATCGTCGATCAGTAGTAGGGTCGGTCCGGAACTCAGCGACCGGACCATGGCGTCGACGGTCGTGCGCAACCATGAGTCGGCTTCGGTGCCCTCGGCCTCGGCCGATGAGGACGTCTCGGGAGAAGCCAGCGCCATGAGCAGCGCGTAATCTCCCGAGCCTTCCTGAGAGGCTGCCAGGTTGACGAGGATGTCACGCCACGGTTGCAGGGGCAGTCCGGACCGAGCCAGGCGACCGGACAGTTCGAGCACCCGGGTATACCGGCCGCCTGTGGTGGCCGCGAGACCGTCGAGGAGGATGGTCTTGCCCATGCCGGGTTCGCCTTCGACGCACACCAAGGCGTGCTCGGGACCAGCCATCGACCGTGCGAGGCACGCGTGGATCTCGTCCAGTTCGGTGTCCCTTCCCAGCAGGTCGTCCCGCCGTGCGCGTATGCGGCGGCGCCACTGCCGGGGTTCGTAAACGGGGATGGGGTCCCGTTTGCCCTTCAGAGCGAGGGGTTGGAGGGGATGCAGGATGATCTGGGCGCTGGAATGGCGCGCTGTCGCCTCGTCCAGCAGGATTCCTGATCCTGCTTTGTCATGAGCCTTGCAGCCAGGTTCACGACGTCGCCCATCACGGTGTATTCGCCACGTGACACGCTGCCGACCTCCCCGCAGTAGGCGCGTCCAGTCGCGATGCCGATGCCGCCTGAGACACCCGCGGCACGCAAGATTTCCTGCAAGGCCTGAGCCAGCCGGACGGCCGTCACGCCGGCGTCGGACTTCGTGCGTGGCGGCAGGCCGACGGCGACGAGGGCCGAGATGCCCTTGTCATCCAGACTCAGTTTGTCCAGAAAGCCATCATGGCGATCGATGCAGGTCTGGGTGGCGCGTACAAGGGGTTGCGCCTCGGAGCCGATCGGCAGTTCTGGAAGACGGATGAACAGGACCGTGAGCTGTCGCAACTCACCCAGCCAACCTTGCTGGCCAGAGGCCAAGTGTGCCTGGACAATCTCGGGAAGCATCCGCATGCGCTCTTCCGGGTCAATACGAGGCTCTTCGGCGGGCCTGAGCGGAACAACCGCCTGTTTCGCCGGGCGATCCTTCAGGTACCTGACCGAGGCCGTTTCCGCCAGTTGGCCGGGGCCCAGGCCGTCCGCGCACGGCGCCAACTCGGCCAGCACCTCCCCTTGAACCAATGGCAGCCATCGGTCCCGATGGCCCCCGACCAGGCTGAATACCAGTGACCCCGCGCCAAGGACAGCCTTTACGGGCAAGTGGGCCCCTTCCTGTCCTGCAGGTTCGGGTGCCAGCAACTCACGGGCGCACGCCTCTGCCGAATCTAGGGCGCGGGGCAGGCCGTCCACATCGTCGCAGGGCCAGAGGGCCAGCACGGCATCTCCCGCGAAGGATGCGAGGTCACCGCCGTGAGCTTTCAGGCTGCTGCTGATCCGTGCGAAGTCGCGGTTCAGCAGCTCGGTCAGGTGCTCTGCCCCCGCGCGGCTTTCCGCCGTCAGTCGCTCGGTGAGCGCCGTGAAACCCATGATGTCCAACCAGAGCAGGACGGCGTGACGGGCCTCCGACATGGGGCGGTTCCGCTGGGTCTCGGTCACCCATCGAGGCAGGTAGCGGTCTATCCGTTGCCACCGATCAACTCCAGTTGTCACGGGTACATACCATGGCATGCACCGTACGGATGGTCAGGTCGGGGCGCGGTGGCACGTGTTGGCGCAACGTCCCGGCTGCTGGTTGCCGCTGATGCTGCTCGTCGGTTGCGCGAGCGCCGGAACGACCACGGCAGGCGACGCGTCAGCCACCAACCCGGTCGTCACGCGCCCGGAACTGTCGGGTCACGTGGTGGATGAGTCGGGTTCCGGGGTGGGGGATGCGTGGGTCGAGGCGTTCGGCCACGGGCTTGACCAGACCCCCGTCGCCCTCCCCAGTGGTCAGACGGCGCTTATCTTCCTGTACGCCTCCGGCCTCTCGCCCCGGGGCGATCGCACCATCCAGTCCGTAGTGCCCCTCTCTGCCAAGACCGGCGCGGACGGACGCTTCACCCTGCAGTTGCCCGCCGGGGGCGTTTACAACATTGAGGCGTTGATGTCGCCTGACCGCAAGGTTTGGAAGAGCAAGATTGACGCAAGTCAGGCCACCGTGGCCCTCGCCGACATGGCCGTCGCGGCGATTTCGGTGCTGTCTGGCCGTCCGACCATGCCCGTGACCGCCGGTTCACCCGAGGGCGCACAGGTCTACAGTGCGGGGTCGGTCTACAGGACCTCGACCGATGCCAACGGGGCCTATCGCTCCGGGGGTGTGCCCTCTGGGACGGTTGACATGGTGACATTCAAGGGCAACTGGCGAGGCAAGGCCGTCTGCATCGCCGTAGCGCCTGGTAGCGAGGCGACGGCGCCTGATGCGCCGGAAGAAATCGCTGTCGCCCGGGTTGTTCCCTGGGCGACCTGACCGCAGATTCTGGAACACCCTCAACCCTTCTGGAAAATCCTATGGACAACCTGCACCAAACCCTTCGGGCCCTCTTCGAGGCCGGCACGGCCGAACTTGCCGCCGATGCCCGCTTTGTCCGTCTTGAACAAGGCGAGGCCACGCGTGATGAGGCACTGGACCTGCTGCGGCAGCTGGCCCGGACCCACCTGAAATCCCCGCGCATCCTCGCCTTCCTTTATGCGGTGGCACCTCCCGATGATGGTGATTCCGTCCTGCACAACCTGCTCGAGGAGCTGGGCCTCGAAGAGGAAGATGGTGTCAGCCATCCCGAGATGCTCAAGGACGTGATCCGGTATGCCGGCCTCGGGGACGAGCTGCCCCGGCTGGAAGCCCTCGCCCGCGAGGACGTGCGCAAAGTCGTGACGGAACCCTTGCTGTATGGCACGTTGCGCGATGTCGGATACGCCGTGCTCGTCGAGACCGTGGCCTTCGAGTACATGCTCAGTCGCACGGCGAGCCGGATGGCCAGGGCCATCGGGCGCATCCTGGCCATGCCGGAGGCGGGCCTCGCGTGGTTCACCCATCATGCCGAGGTCGATATCCGCCATGCCGAGGAAGGCCTTGACACGCTCGTGCGCTTCGCGGACCACTACGACATCCCGGCAGCCGACGCCTGCACCGTGGCCGAGCTCACGCTGCGCGAGAACGTTTTCATCCAGCGGTACTTCGGGGCAGCCGTGCCGGCTGAGGTCGGCGCGTGACGCTCCGGCGCCTCGTCATCCAGCTGCTCGCCATCCCCTTCGTCGAGGCCTTTGCTCACAGCACCCAGGTGCGTGCCCACAGCGATGCCGTCGTCGTCAGGGTCGAGGATGACGCAGGCCATGTCGGCCATGGCGAGGGCTTGCCACGACCCTATGTCACGGGCGAGACCGTGGACGGCATGGTCGCCCAGTTGCAGGCGTGGTGGCCCGGACTGGCCGGCCGGGACCTGCCCGAGGTCCGCGCCTTGGCTGATCTCGATTTTCTGGACGAATGGCTCCCCAGCGCGCCCGTGGCAGGAGTGGTCGCCCCGCACGCGGCGCTGGCAGCCCTTGAGTCGGCTTTGCTGGACCTCGCGCTCAGGCGAGCGGGCAAGGGCGTGGCCGACATTCTTCCCCCGGTCCGGGACAAGATCACCTACAGCGGCGTGGTCACGGCAGGGGACACAGACCAGGCCGTTCGCCACGCCCGGCAGATGAAACTGGTCGGCCTGTCGGCCATCAAGGTCAAGGTCGGCCTTGGCGATGACGTGGCACGCCTGCAGGCCATCCGCGCGGGTATGGGCGATGCCGTCTCGCTGCGCCTCGATGCCAACGGCGCGTGGGCGCCCGAGCAGGTCATGGCGCGGCTCGAGGCCCTGGCGCCGACGGGGATCGCCTCGGTCGAGCAACCGCTGGCACGTGGGGACTTGGCCGCATGGACCCGCCTTTGTGCCGAGAGTCCGGTTCCGATCATGGTCGACGAGTCGCTCGTCACCATGGCCGACCTCGAGGCCCTGATCGCCGCACGGGCGTGCCATCTGGTCAACGTCCGGGTGTCCAAGTGTGGCGGTCTTCGCGGGGCGTGGCGGCAGGCTACTCGGGCCCTCGAGGCCGGTCTGGGCGTCCAGGTCGGCAGCCAGGTAGGCGAGACGGCGATCCTCTCGGCTGCGGGCCGTCACCTGGCCGCGGCGCTGCCCGAGGTTCGCTTCGTCGAGGGCTCCTTCGGGACATTGCTGCTGCGCGAGGACCTGTCCCGCGAGGCCGTTCGCTTCGGGCACCGGGGCGAGGCGAATCTGTTGCGGGGGCCGGGCTTGGGTGTCGAGATCCTGCCGCCTGTCCGCGATCGCTTTGCCTTGCGTACGGTCGTCTGCGGCGAGGACTTGCCTGCGTGAACCTAGCCCGGACTTTCCTCGCGCTGCGCGAGGCAGCCCACGCACACCGCTTCGAGGCCGCGCTCCGGGACCCGGCTGCGGCGCAGGCGCACCTGCTGGAAACGCTCCGTCGCGACCACGCCCAGACGGCCTTCGGCAGGGCCCACGGGTTCACCGGCATTCGGGACGCGGATGACTGGAGGCGTGCCGTGCCCCTGGGGGACTACGAAGTGCATCGGCCGTGGGTGGATCGGTTGCTTGCCGGCGAGCGGGGCGTGCTGACCCGGCAGGATCCGGACAGCTTCTGCATCACCAGCGGATCGACCGGTGCGCCCAAGCTCATTCCCGTCTCCCACGACTGGCGCGAGGCCTACGCCGCCCAGACCCGGCTCTGGATTCGCGGGGCGATGCGGGATCACCCCGGGCTCTTTGCCGGACGTATCCTGACGCTCGTCAGTCCAGCGGTCGAGGGCCTGACCGAGCGGGGCATGCCCTATGGCTCCATGTCCGGCATGTCCGCCCGACGCGCGCCGTGGCTCGCGCGTCGCCAATATGCCTTGCCCTATGCCGTCGCGCTCATCCGTGACCATGAAGCCCGCTACTTTTTCGTGGCGCGCGTGGCGATGGCGCAGTCCGTGACGGCTTTGCTGTCGCCCAATCCCAGCACCCTGCACCGACTTGCCGGCGTCATCGCGAACCGGGCGGACGACTTGCTGCGTGCGCTCCACGACGGCGTCGCCGGTGCTCCCCTGCCCGAAGTCCTGCAGCTGGAGGGGCCTGTCGACTTGCAGGAACGCCTGGCGCCGCACCTGGCTCCTCAGCCCGACCTGGCCAAACGCCTGACAGCGGCAGCCTCGCGCGATGGGCGCCTGACGCCGGCCATGCTCTGGCCTGACCTCGCGCTGCTGGGTTGCTGGCTCGGAGGCAGTGCCGGCTTGCAGGCGGGGGGACTGCGGGCGCTCTATGGCCGCGACGTGCCCATGCGGGACCTCGGCCTGCTGGCGTCCGAAGGTCGGATGAGCCTGCCGCTCGAGGACGATTCCGCGGCGGGTGTCCTGAACATCCACGCCGTCCACTACGAATTCCTGCCCGAGGACATCTCGTCCCCCCGGCCCGATGCGCCCACCCTGCTGGCCCACCAACTGCAGGATGGCGGACGCTACCGCATCGTCATCACGCCCGGTCAGGGTCTTTACCGCTACGACATGAACGATATCGTCGAGGTGCGTGGCTTCGTCGGCCGCACGCCGCGCATCGCCTTCCTGCGCAAGGGGCGTGACATGCTGTCGATGACGGGTGAGAAGCTGCACCTCAACCAGGTGCAGGAGGCTCTGCTCGAGGCGGTCGCCGCCGAGGGCGTCACACTCTGGCAATACCGTCTGGTCGCCGACGTCGACCGCATGGCCTATGACCTGCTGGTCGAGCCCTCGGGGGAGCCGTGGTCGGCCGAAGTGTCCGCGCGCGTCGCGGCCGGTCTGGATGCCGGCCTCTCGGCCAGGAACATCGAGTACGCCTCCAAGCGCCACTCAGGCCGGCTCGGGCCGCCGAGGCCGATCCTGATGCGGGCTGGCTGGGCCGAAGCCGTGAGTCGGGCCGCCTTCGCCTCCGGGCGCAGGGAAGCCCAGTTCAAGTGGAATCCGTTGTCGGATGCGTGGGATGACCTCAGCCGCGCTCACGCAGACCCTGCCGTGGTCTCGGAAGCCGGGGCGTGACCGTGTCGTCCGGAACAGCCTCGACCCCGCCGCGGGAGGCACCTCTCGGGCGTGAAACTTTGCGGCGCCTTGCCCAGGCTGTCGGGGTCCCGGCGGTTGTCGTGGGCGTCGTTTGGCAGGTCTGGCCTCGCGGGCTCCATTATCCGCACCTGTGGATGGTCCTGCTGGTGGGTTTGGCCGCGAACCTGCTGTAGCCGACCGACAGCCTGGTCGAGGGTTCCCTGACCGGGCACGACAAGGCGACCGGCGTCCAAATCCTGTGAACAGTCCATGCAGTTCAGGTGCTGGCCCTTGGCGAGTGGTTATGGCGCCGTTCGTCGGCAGGGCCCGATTTCCCGACCTTCGTTGCCGGGGTCGCGATGCTGGCAGGCCTGTTCCTCCGAACTTGGGCGGGGCGGTCGCTCGGTCAACACCTCACTTGGAACGCGGAGGTCCAGGGTGGGCAGACCGTCATCGGGGCAGGGCCCTGCCGCAGGAGCCGACATCCGCGCTACACGGGAGCGCTGCTTTTGTTTGGTGCGACTCCGCTGGCTTTCCACGCGTGGCTGGTAGCGCTGCCGGCTTGGTTGGCCCTTGTGCTGGCGTTCCGGCGACGTATTCAGTCGGAAGAAGAACACCTGCGGCAGGAGATTCCGGGTTATGCCGACTGCGTGACCCGTACTGGAGCGTTGTGGCCCCGCTTGGGGGCCCGTCCAGCCCGATGATTCCCTACTGGGCCGTGTAGCCGCTATCCGTGACGACGGCCTGACCGCTGATGCCCACCGCGGCTTCGCTTGTCAGGAAGAGGGCAGAGGCGGCAAGGTCCTCGGGAGCCAGCAGCCGGCGTTGCGGTACGAACGGATGGATGACCGCCTCGAGGACCCTTTCGAAGGGCATCCCGCTCCTCGCAGCGAGGTCAGCCAGTTGCCCCCGTACGAGCGTTGTGTCCACTTTGCCGGGACACAGGGCGTTGACCGTGACGCCGTAGGGGGCCGCCTCGAGTGCCGTGACCTTCGTCAGGCCGACGAGGCCGTTGATTGAGGCCATGTGGATGACGCGACCCCAGCCACGTGGCGTCGCGCTCGGCAGCACGTGCTTGAGGACCACGAACGGTGCGACCTGCATCACGTCCAGCATGCGCCTGAATACCTCGGTCGGAAAGGACTCGAGGGGGGCGACATGCTGGAAGCCCGCATGGCTGACCAGCCCGTCGACGGGCCCGAGGTCGGCTACGGCCTCGTCCAGAGCCGCCTGCAGACGGGCCTCGGAGGCGACATCGCACGCGCAGCCGCGCGCCACGGCCCGTCCCGTGCCGAGCGCGCCCGCGGCGGCCACGGCCGGCGCGCTATCCCGGTCGGGAATGGCGACGCGATCACCTTGCACAGCAAAGGCTTCCGCGAGCGCTATCAGGAGATCGACGAATGGCTCCTCCAGAGGGCTGCCAGAAGGTTAGGGCGCCCGGAGATGTCGGCCCCTGCGTGAGGGCCTGCCGGTGCGTTGGACGGTGTCGCGCCTACCTGATCTCGAAAAGGCTTTCGGCGAACCGGGATGCAGCGGTCCGGGCCGCGAAGTTGTCTTGCGCCGTGATGATGTGGCCGTCTTCCGACCAAGCGTGGTCGCGCGCCCCGGCTTGCGGCTGCGCACGGGTGCCACCGGGATATTGAAGGACGGCGCCGTTGTCCCGGGCGAACTTCTCCATCGGAAAATAGTTCGTCAAGGGTTCGGACGGGCAAGGCCGATCAACGTCGTAGTCACTGCCGAACGAGACGCGCGGGCCCGCGGGCCAGGGCTGCGGATAGGTCTGGGGAGGGGCTGCGGCCCAAGGTGCGGAGACGGCCCTGTCGACAAGCGGACTGTCGCCGTCGACCCGGGCCCATGACAAGACATTGACGCCATTGCAAACGGCAAGAATACGCTTTTCGGCAGCATTGAACGCGCCGATCAGGCGGTTCATCTCGGTCGCCTCGGCGGGATCGGGGGCCCACTGTGCTACCGGGTCCGCGTAGGTCCCGGGATAGGCGAAGAAGTACCGCGAGGCTCCCTAGCCACCGACAATCACCAAGCCGTCGAAATCGTGGGCTTGCATGACGGACAGGCGCTCGGTGGCCGGTACGATCCGGGCCGCTTCGTCGGTGGGTACAGTGTCCGCTGCGAAGTCGTTGGTCGGGTTCTTGTGTGGCTGGTAGCTGCCCGGATGAGGATGAGCCGTTCCCCCCAGGCCAGAGGCCACCCGCACGGCGAATCGCCGGCTTGCCTGCTGCCTGGCGTGAGGCCTTGGTGTTGCGCCACATGCACGATCTGCCGGTCGAGGAAGTCGCGCGCATCATGGATGTGCCCGCGGGGACGGTGAAAACGTGGCTCCATCGGGCCCGTGGGAAGCTGGCCGTATGGAGCCAGGGCGAGGACGCCTGATGCGCGTCGGATATGCTGATGCCCGACGTCTGCTGCTGGAGCGCGAGGACGCGCGCCCTGTCGCGGCAGACGCCCGCGCCCTGCACGTGCATCTGGCGACCTGCTTGCCCTGTCGGCGGGCGGCAACGTCGTTGGCCACGGCCCTGGCCGAGTTGCGCGTCTGGCTGGACGAACACGAGGCCGTAGGATTCCCTGGCCCGGACAGGGCATCCTCAGCCAGCAGGTCCTTGTGGGGACCGGCCGGCGGGATGGCCCTCGCCGCTGCAGCGTGCTTGGCCCTGATGGGACCTGCAAGGGCGCCCGAGACGGAGGGGCCCGCCTTTACCTTCACCGCGACCGACACAGCCCAAGTACACAGTTGTCTGGATGCCGAAGCTGACGAACCCCGATGGGAACTGCCCGAGCCCTGACGCGCGCTGACCGTGCTCCGAAGGCCCCGACTTACCGGCTGATCGAGAAGATGATCTTGACGACGTCCATGAGCCAGTGGCTCATGCGGGACTCGCCGGTGACGGCGTCGACCATCACGGTAGGCTTGCCCGTTACGTCCATGTAGAACCAGCTGGGGCCGACCAGCAGCGGCTGGAGGCAAACGCCCTTGATGGTGGCGTAGGTCCGGTTGCCGTAGCTGTAGCCCATCCGGGTAGCCTCGTTGTAGGCTTCACGACCGTTGAAGGGGAACTCGCCGCGGGGTTCGTTCAGGAAGAAGCTGATGATCTTGCCCCCGTACTCGAGCACGATGTCGCGCGATTGCCACACGCTCTTCTTCATGCGGAAGAAGTTGTAGTCGAGGTACAGCAGGCGCTGCTTGGATGCCGAGTAGTAGACATGGCGCGACTGGCCGAGGAACTGCCACAGCGAACTGCGACCCGAGAAACCCCAGCCCACGTAGAGCATCTTGGCATCGTAGGCCCACGCATAGGCTTCGCGGTCGGCCCGGGCCTGTGTCGTCTCAGGCTTGGCCTGAACGCTGAAGCCCGGCAACAGCGAGCCCTCCGAGTCGAGGTCGCTGACGGTGGCGCCAGCCGGGACTTCATCGAGGTCCAGTAGGGGCTTGTCCGCACCGAATGCCTGGCGCGCCGAACCTGCGAAGGCATCGAAGGCACTCCGCAGCTCCTGCTCGGGGCCTTGGTCAGGTGTGATGGCAATCGGCCGAATGACCGGGTCCATCAGCGTCTTCTCGTCGGCCTTGGCTGATGGAGCCTGAAGGTCCATGGAAAGCGCCAGTTCGGGCGCAGCAGGGTTGACGGATGAAGTCCGGACCGTGGGTGCTGGCGCGGCACTGAGGCCGCATCCAGCCACGGTGAGCGTGAGGGCAAAAGGCATCAAACGGGTGGCCAAGGCCATCAGAGGATCCTCACAAAGTGGGCGGCGTGTTCTGCAGGTGTCTGTGCGCCGTCCCGATACCGTGATATTACCTGTCCTTAATGAAAGTTGCAAGAAGTTTTAAGGAGCCCCTTGGCCGGGGCGCGAGGTGGCGGCGGTGAGCATATCCTTGGTTGACCTGCGCATCGTCGGGCGTGTCGCACGTCTCGGCCTTGCGGGCCCCCATCCGCTTCACCTGCTCGATGCCGCCATGCTCGAGGCCATTCCTCTTGCCGTGGCCCGCGCGATGGCTGATCCGGCCGTCGACCTGCTCGTCGTGCATGGGTCGGGCAGGGACGGCAGGGTAGGGCCTTTTTCGGCAGGCGCCGACCTCGCTGGCATCGCTGCGATGCCTGTCGGCGATGCCGAGGCGCACGCTGCCCTTGGCCAGGCTGCGACCCGCGCCGTGGCCGAAGCTCCCGTGCCCGTACTGGCTGTCGTCGATGGCCCTTGTCTGGGCGGGGGGCTTGAGCTGGTCCTTGCGTGCGACATCAGAGTCGCAACGGCGCGTGCCGTCTTTGGCTACCCGGCTGCTCAGCGTGGCCTGATTCCGGCTTTCGGGGGGACCCGCAGGGCTCCGGTCGTGCTGGGCGCGTCCCGGGCTGCCGAATTGGCCTACACCGCGCGGCGCATCAGCGCGGATGAAGCGCTGGCATGGGGCATGCTGTCGGCTGTCGATCCCGACGACGATGCGGATTCGCTGGAGGCCGCGTGGGTGGCCCGGTTGACCGAGGGCATTCTTCCCGGGGCTTCGAGGCGCCTCAAGGCCGCCTTCATGGGTGCGGCGGACGTGTCGGAACAAGCTGTATTCAAGGCATGCCTCGAGGACCCGCGTGCGCGCGAGGCGCTGGCCGCTTTCCTTGCCGGTGTGCGCTGACCCTTTTCGGTCCATTCAGCCGTGCCAACCCTTTGGTGTTCGTGGCAAACGGCTATCCCGTTCTTCATGCGGAGGCCGTGGCACTTCCGGTGACGGGGCGGTCCGCCGGGCGACGCGCCGGGACCGGCAGGGGTGGTATCCTTGGGGCCATCAAGACGCGAGGAGGCGTCCGATCATGTCGCATACCGGTTCTCGCGGTCGCACGGTCATCGTCAGTGCGGTGCGTACCCCCTTCGGCAAGCTCTCCGGCGCCTTTGCCGGCCTGACCGCCGTCGACCTCGGCGCGCGCGTCATCGGCGAGGCCGTCCGACGCGCCGGCATCGAGGGCGGGCTCGTCGACAACGTCATCATGGGCCAGGTCCTGCAGGCAGGCGCGGGTCAGATCCCCTCGCGCCAAGCCGCGCTCCGCGCCGGTCTTCCCGACAGCGTCCATTCGCTGACCATCAACAAGGTCTGCGCGTCCGGCATGCGGGCCATCTCGCTCGCGGACCAGTTTCAGCGCCTGGGCGACGGCGAGGTCTTCGTTGCGGGTGGCATGGAGAGCATGACGCAGGCCCCTTACTATCTGACCAAGGCGCGGGGCGGCTATCGCATGGGCAATGACACCATCCTGGACGGCATGATTCATGACGGTCTGTGGTGTGCCTTCCGAAACGTCCACATGGGCGTCCACGGTGACAACGTCTCGCGTGAGTTCGCCATCACTCGCGAGGAGATGGACATGTGGTCCGCCCGCAGCCACCAGCGCGCGGCTGCGGCCTACGAGGCGGGACACTTCGCCGACGAAGTCATGACGGTCGAGATTCCCCAGGGCAAGAAGCCTTCGCTCCTCGTGAGCCGTGACGAGAGCCTTCGTGCCGATACCACCGAGGAGGGCCTCGCGAAGCTGCGGCCGGTCTTTGGTGCCGAGGGCATGGTCACGGCGGGCAATGCGCCCGGCATCAACGACGGTGCCTGCGCGCTCGTGCTGATGAGCGAGGAGAAGGCGTCTGAGCTTGGCCTCGAGCCGATGGCCGCCATCGTCGGTCACGGCTGGGTGGCGACCGAGCCTCCCTACCTGCACACCGTGCCGGCACTGGCGCTCGAGAAGGCGATGGCGCGGACGGGGCTGGATCTGGATGCGCTGGACCGCCTCGAGATCAACGAGGCCTTCGCGGCCGTCACGCTGACCAGCACCCGCATCCTTGCCGGCCGCAAGGTTCTCGCAGGTGTCGGTGCCAGCGCGGACGTGGATCCCGGCTATCTGGACGCATTGCGTGCCCGCACCAACGTCAACGGGGGCGCGGTCGCCATGGGGCATCCCATCGGGGCTTCGGGCGCCCGCATCGTCGCGACGCTGGTCCATGAGCTGGCTCGCTCCGGTGGGCGCTATGGTGCGGCTGCCATCTGCTCGGGTTCCGCCCAGGGCGACGCCATCATCATCGAGAATCTCCGCCGCTAGGCGCACGTCACCACATTCAGGAACGCAGCAGACATGTCAGAACGCATCGTCGTCCTCGGCGCCGGCCAGATGGGCTCCGGCATTGCCCATGTCTTCGCACAGGCCGGTTATCCCACGACGGTGCAGGATGTGGCGGATGCGGCCCTCGCGCGCAGCCAGAAGCTCATCTCCGGCCTTCTGGACAAGGCCGTCGACAAGGGCAAGATGGCGCCCGAGGCCCGCGGGGCCACGCTGGCCAACCTGACGTGGGCGACCTCCCTCGATGCCGTCAAGGATGCGGCTTTGGTCGTCGAGGCCGTCGTCGAGAATCTCGAGGCGAAGCAGGCCCTGTGGCAGCAGGTGTCGGCCCTCGCCCCGTCGGATGCCGTGCTGGCCAGCAACACGAGCAGCCTGCCCATCACGCAGCTCGGGGCGTCGGTCGCTCATCCCGAGCGTTTCATCGGCATGCACTTCATGAATCCCGTGCCCGTGATGCAGTTGGTCGAAGTCATCAAGGGCTTCCTGACAACGGATGAGGTCCACCGGAAGGTCCTCGCCTGGGCGCGCGCGGTGGGCAAGACCCCCGTCACCGTCGAGGATGCCCCCGGCTTCATCGCCAACCGCATCCTGATGCCGATGATCAACGAGGCGGTGTTCTGTCTGGCCGAAGGCATCAGCACGCGCGAGGACATCGATACCGTGATGAAGCTGGGGATGAATCACCCGATGGGCCCTCTGACGCTGGCGGACTTCATCGGTCTGGATACGTGCCTCGCCATCATGGAGGTTCTGCACAGGGACCTTGGCGACGACAAGTACAGGCCCGCCCCGCTGCTGCGCAAGATGGTGCAGGCCGGCCTGTACGGCCGGAAGAGCGGCCGGGGCTTCTACGACTACCGGGAGGCGAAGTGATGGATGTCCATCTGACCGAGGCCCAGCAGCAGGTCCAGGAGGCTGTAAAAGCTTTCTGCGCGCGGCATGTTGACCCCTTCGTGGCCCAGTGGGACAAGGACGAGCACTTCCCCCTCGAGGTGTTTCGGAAGATGGGCGAGGAAGGTTACCTCGGCATTCCCATTCCCGAGGCCTATGGCGGTGCCGGGGAGAGCTTCGAGGTCTACATCGCCGCGCTCGATCAGTTGTCCCGTCACGACGCGGGCTTTGCCTGCGCTTACGCCGTGCACCTCTCGGCGCATGCCCTCAGCATCCTCGAGTTCGGGTCCGAGGCCCAGAAGCAACAGTATCTGCCGGGCCTCGCGAACGGTAGCGTCCTTGGCGCCTTTGCCCTGACGGAGCCCCACTGCGGGTCGGATGCCTCGGCGCTGCGCTGCAAGGCCGAGAAGGATGGCGAGCACTATGTCCTGACCGGCACCAAGCAGTGGATCACCAACGCGAAGAGTGCGGGCCTCTTCCTGCTGTTTGCGCGCACCGACGCCGCCACGACCGGTGCCAAGGGCATCACGGCCTTTCTGATCGAGGCCGGCACGCCTGGCCTCAAGGTCGATCGCAAGACCCACAAGATGGGCATGCGTTCGTCCGAGACCTACGATCTGGTTCTCGACGGATGCCGCGTCCACGAGTCGCAAGTCCTTGGCGTCGTGGGCGAGGGCTTCAAGATCGCCATGAAGACCTTGGACGGCGGGCGTATCGGCATCGCCGCGCAGGCCTTGGGCATCGCGCAGGCCTGTCTCGATGAGGCCCGGACCTTTGCCAACCAGCGTGAGGCCTTCGGTCAGCCCATCGCCCGGTTCCAGGCCATCCAGTGGAAGATCGCTGACATGGCGAAGAACATCTGGGCCTCGCGTGCGCTGACCTACCAGGCGGCATCACTCAAGGCCGCCGGCAAGCCTGTGGCTGATGCGGGTGCCAAGGCCAAGCTCTACGCCAGCCGGACGGCGCGCGAGGCGGCCAACGAGTCGTTGCAGATCCACGGGGGCTATGGCTACACCGACGAGTTCCCGGTCGAGCGGCACTATCGAGACGCCAAGGTCACCGAGATATACGAGGGGACGAGCGAGATCCAGAAGATCGTCATCTCGCGCGGACTCGTCGGCACGCCCAAGGCCAAGGTGCCCGTCCGGACCTGAGGAGTCGGCCCGGGGCGCTGCCCACGTCAACCCGTGAGCAGCTTTGCCCTGTCGCGCAGGCGCTCGAGGTCCATGGCCGCCATCGCCCGGGCGGAATCCATCAGGATGCGCTGCCGGGCCTGAATCACGGCCTCGCGCGCTACGTCCGCGTCAACGAGGTCGGATTGGGACCGTTGGGTCAGGATTCCCTGGGTACCCAAGGCGGCCGTCTGATGCCCCACTCGGTTCATGTAGGCACCCAGGCGGTTGAGTCGCCGTGTCAGGGCCTCGATGGCCCCGTCGCACAGGCCGATGGCTTCGGCGGCCTCCGTGGCGTCCATCAGGCAGATGCCGCCCAACCCCAGCGTCTCGACCGTCGTGGCCTCAAGCTGCCAAGTCTGGGTGTCCGTGGCGCGGGCTCCCCCCTGCAGCGTCAGCCGCAACGCGCCCGTCGTGCTGGGATCCAGCCTGTCGTAGGTGATGCGGACGTTGTTGCCGTCCCCGGTCAGGGCGTGGGCGCCGACCAACTCGACCTTGTATTCGCTGTAGAGCTGGATGCCCTTGTAGATGGTGCCCGGCACGGGGGGGTGCAGGTACCAGCCGTCACCGGCCAGACTGCTGCTCCGCGGGACGACACCGCCGTTGGCCGTCACGGTGAGGGTGTCCTCGTCGACCAACAGGCCTGTGGGTGAGACCGGAAAGCCTGTTTCGCAGCCGTCCAGGCTGCCTTGGGGAATCGTCAGGAGGAAGGTGTTGTCTCCGGCGACGGCATAGCTGATGCGAAACGTGGTGGACCCGACGGACGCGTCCTTCTTCGGGTCGAGGACTTCCAGACGGGTATGGCCCGCGAAGGTCCTGAAGCCACTGCCTGACCCGCTCGTGTCCTCGGCGAGGGCGACCCCATCCATGGTGACCTCGACCGAACTACGGCTCCCATAGTTGAGCGCCTGAGCCGGAATGGTCAGGTTGGTGGGCGTCCAGTCGTCATTGGCCGTGTTGTCGACCCACGCCCGGATACTCGTGCTCGAGCCGGACATGGCGGTCGGCAGGATCGAGGGCGAACTGATGTCGATGCGACGGGTGTCGTTGGTGTCGAGGCTCCAGCCACTCGTTCGGGTGACGCCGTTCGTGATGACCTTGACCGCATCGGGATCGGCGGAACCTGCCCCGTTCGCGAGGCCGGCGCCATCCGGCGAGGCGAGCCCCCAGTAGTCGGGCCGGACCCCCAACTGGACCTCGAGGATGCCATCTGTATCCTGCGCGAGGCCCGTGTCTGCGTAGTAGCGGACGCCCAGCGACTGCGAGAGGGTACCCTGAGAGGTACCTCGGAACGTCAGTGTTCGGCTTGCAGCGTCATAGATCAGGTCCTGGACGCCACCTGCCGCAGCCGAAACAGCGCGGACAGCGTTGCCATCCCGCAGGCCGGCGATGGCCTGGGCCGCGGTTGCGTCATCCAGGCCATAGGTCTCTGGCGTCTCCGCGAACACCAGGTCCACAGCTCCGTCGCCATCGTCGTTTCTCGGCGTCATGTTGCCGCCTGCCGCCACGTTGTAGTCCGTGCGGTAGGCGACGCGGATGGCCTGCGATCCCGCGGGGCGGGCATTTCCGTGGATGCGGATGCTGTTGTTGTCGGAGAAGCTCCAGCCGTTGGTGCCCGTCGGATCGTAGGCGACCGTATTGCCACCCGTGCTGACGATGACGGATGCGTTGGTGGTGCTGCGCACCGTGCTGTCCGACAGGCCTCCGGCTACCGAGCCCAGCTGATACTGGACCGGTGCATAGGCCAGGTCCACCTGGACATAGGGCACGCCGGTGCCGGCGTCCGTACCGTTGCCGCCCGAGACGCCCGAGAAGGACAAGGTGTCGTTGCTGTCCAGCAGGCCGCTGCCGTGGAAGGTGATGGTCTTGGCCACGTAGTCGACGCTGTAGCCGTTGGTGCCCGTGGCGTCGTAGGGGATATTCCGGGCGACGCCGGTTCGCGTCGACGTGACGCTGACGCTGACGGACGGACTGCCATCCGGCAGTTGGTACAGGTTGAATCCAGACAGTGGGTAGGTCTGCGGTATGCCGGCGGTGTCCCCATCGGCATTGACGCGGGTACCGGCGCCCACCGACGGCGGGGGGCCCGTCGAGAAGGCGTGTACCTGGATGGTCGCGGCAGTTGACCCTGTGTCCTGAACCACGGCTATTCTGTCGCCTGTGGGCGAGAACGTGAACTGCGCGCTGCCCGACGAGAACGCCAACACACGGGTCCAGGCGTCCGTCCCCTTGCGCGCGTACAGGCCGCCATAGGATCCGCTGTTGCCGTTGCTGCGGTTGGACAGCTGCCAGAGCTCCCCGCCAATCGTGACGGTCGTCCGGGCCACGGCATCGAAGCTGGTGCCGCCGGGCGGGCTCAGCCCGGTCGAGCCTGCGGGATCGTAGGTCACTGTCTGGGTGCTTCCGTTGTCCAAGATGCGCGTGGCCCGGATCATGGTGCCATCGGCAGACCAGCGGGGGGTGATGTGCTTGATGTCCACGGGATCCGAAACCGAGAAGGTCTCGAGACGATAGCCCTCGGTGTCCGAGGCCCCGAGGCCGGTGACGGATGGAGAGAGCGTCCGGGTGTAGGCCTGCCCCCGCGGTCCATAAGTGTCCGTCGTGGGGATGCCGGAGGTTTCGCCCGAATCATCCCCGAGCAGGACCTTGCGCGTGTTGTACTCGGTCCCGATGGCGGCGCCCTGGATGCCCTGAAGTGTCTGGCGTACCTGTTCCATCATCATCGACCGTTGGTCTTCGGTCCAGATGCCCTGCGCCGCCTGCACGGAAAGGTCGCGCAGCCGATGGACCTGCTCGAGAATCTGCCGCGTGCCGCCTTCGGCCGTGGCCGCCAGGTTCCAGGCGTCCTGCAGATTCGACATGGCCTGATGCGTCCCGCGAATCCCGTACTCCAAACGCGCGTTTCGCGCCATGGCGCCTGTGTGCGCGGAAGCACGCAGGTCCCCCGGCTTCTCGCCGACACGCCGAAGGCTCTCGACCCAGGCCGCTTCCGTGCGGCCGTGGACCGAGCGAAGCCCGATCGAGCGGATCTCCATCCTTGTTGATCCTGATTACCGTCATGATTATCAACGACGTTGATGTGATGTAGATGCATTACGTTCATCGATCTTTCGGCATGGCGTTGGAGACCCCACCTCTCTGACCGGCCTCCTCGAGATTCGGACTTGCAACTGAAGGCGTCGGGACTGATGCCAAGGGCCCTGCCTTCGTGGTAGGACCATGGGACACCGTCATCACCCGGAGTCACCCTTGACAACGTCTTCTCCGACCCTCGCCGCCGAGGTCGCCCGCCGCAAGACCTTTGCGATCATTTCCCACCCGGACGCCGGCAAGACGACGCTAACGGAGAAGCTGTTGCTGTACGGGGGCGTGATTCAGCTGGCCGGGGCGGTCAAGGCCAAGCGGGGTCGCGCCTCAGCCGTCAGCGACTGGATGGAGATGGAGCGCGAGCGCGGCATCTCCATCACGACGTCGGTCCTGCAGTTTCCCTACCGGGGTCTGCAGATGAACCTGCTCGACACGCCCGGCCACGCCGACTTCTCCGAGGACACCTACCGGACGCTGCATGCAGCCGATGGGGCGGTCATGCTGCTTGACGCCGCCAAGGGCGTCGAGGCCCAGACCAAAAAGCTGTTCCACGTGTGCCGGCAGCGTCGGATGCCGACCTTCACGTTCGTCAACAAGATGGACCGGCCCGGCCGTGAACCGTTCGATCTGATTGGCGAGGTCGAGAGCCTGCTGGGCATCGGCGTCTTCCCCGTGACGTGGCCGGTCTTTCGGCACGGTATCTTCCGGGGCGTCGTCCATCGCCTGCACCGTCAGGTCCATCTCTTCTCGGAAACCTACGCCGGATCGAGCGCAGCCGTCGGGTCCGAAGTGCCACCCGTGGCGCTTGCCGGCTTCGATGACCCGTTGCTGACCCGGGAGTTGGGCGAGGAAGGTCACCAGAGGCTGCTCGAAGAGCTCGAAATCCTCGACATGGCGGGCGACGACTTCGACCTTGCGCGGTTCGCTGTGGGGGATGTCTCGCCCATGTTCTTCGGCAGCGCCATCAACAACTTCGGGCTGGAGGCGTTCCTCGAGAGTTTCTGCGAACTGATGCCGCCGCCTGCTCCCCGCGTCTCCAGTTCGGGACCCATTGCGGCCGATGACGAACACTTCAGTGCCTTCGTCTTCAAGATCCAGGCCAACATGGACAAGACGCATCGCAACCGCGTGGCCTTCATCCGCATCTGCTCGGGGCGGTTCGAGCGCGGCATGAAGACGGTGCATGTCCGGACGGGACGCGAGATGCGGTTGTCCAACCCGACGCAGTTCATGGCTCAGGAGCGCAGCCTGGTCGAGGAGGCCTTCGCCGGCGACGTTCTCGGTATCCATGATCCCGGCGTCTTCGAGATTGGCGATACGCTGACGGACGGGATGTTGCTGACGTTCGACGAGATTCCGAGCTTTGCCCCTGAACTGTTCAGCCGTCTGGAAATGGTCGACCCGCTCAAGCGCAAGCAGCTCTCGAAGGGCATCGAGCAACTTGCTCAGGAAGGGACGATCCAGCTCTACCGTCCCCCGTCAGGGCGAGGAGGCGACATCGTCCTCGGAGCTGTGGGCCAGCTTCAGCTGGAGGTCGTCAAGTACCGCCTGAAGAGTGAGTATGACGTCGAAGTCCGCCTGTTGCCCGTCAACTGCTCATTTGCACGATGGGTCGTCCGCAAGGACGGTGGTGATGTCGATCCCGATCGCCTCGCGCAGGCCCGCATCGCGACCGTGGTGGTCGATGTCCGTGACAGGCCCGTCTTCCTCTTCCAAGGGGAGTGGCAACTCAACATGGCCATTCGTGACCTGCCGGACTACGAGTACCGGGAGACGGCGCGGGGTGTCGTGGTCCGCTCGCGGGGCTGACGCCGCGCAAGGTCAGTCCGCCGGGGATGCGTCCGGATGCACGGTCCTGGCGCGAAAGGATCCGATGGGCCATGGGGCGCTTGACCCTGCATCGCAGATCGCAACATGGAGCACGTCGTCCGTGACCCAGTAGATCGCGTGCTGGCGGTACCGCCTGCCCAACTCCCGGCCATCCTCGAGCGACATCGGGATCAGCCATGACGGTTCGGCGTGGCTGCCGTCGGGCGCGCGCCCCAGGATCGGCCGGTGGTCGCGTCCCCTCTCGTCGAGCTCACGTGCCAACTGGGCAAGGGCGCGGCGGTTTCGCGCCTCGGACCACTGCTGTCCGGTCGTGGCCCAGGCCGTCACGATGACAAAGGATGACGGCCATGGGGGGAGGGCACCCGGACCGTCGAAGAGCGTGGTCCTGTAGGCCTCCGGGAAGGGCTCAGGCATCCTGAAAGGCGCCGATTCCGGATTACCGACGGAGTCGGACGGGGTCGGCAAGGTCCAGTACCGTTCCGGCTGTGACGCGGAAGGGGGCCGCCAGCTTGCCCTGCCCGAGCAAGCGGTGGCTGGCGACGACGCGGAAGCGACCAGCCGGCAGATCGTCGATTCGGAAGTTGCCAGAGGCATCTGTCGCGGTCAGGTACTCGGAGCCAGGAATCCAGACCGTGACGCCGGACGTGGCCTCGCCGGCAGCCGTCAGGATCGTGCCCGTGACGCTCGCCGTGGCCCCCAACGTCAGCGACGTGGTGGCCGCCTGCCCTGCCGTGGCGAGAGGAATCTCGAGCTTCCAGGCCTTGGTGCCTTCGTCCTTCACGGCCTCGACGTTGAAGGACCCGGTGGCCGGCATCGAGAACGTGAAGCGGCCGTTGGCATCCGTCATCGTGCGCCACGCCGTTTGCAACATCTGGGTACGGCGCGTCACCTGCGCCCCTGACCAATTCTCCCCCAAGGCCGCCGCGAGCGCCGACGTGTTGTTGAGCGGAAAGGTATTGTTCAGGGCTGAGGTGTTGTTGAGCGCCGACGTGTTGTTCAACGGGGACGAGCCATCGAGCATGGCTGTCACCGGCAGGTTGGCCGCAAGGCTACCGTCCGGCCCCGTGAGGGTTCCCTCGAGCCGGACGGTGGTCGTTGCCGGTGTACCCGCTGCCGACAGGCCACCTGCCGGGGCCTGTGCCGGACAGCCGCTGATGCAGGAAAGCAGGGCCGCCACAGGGCCGCCAATCACAAGCCTGCGGGGCAGAGGATTCTCGCTCATAGGCTTATCCTATCAGGTCAATCGGGACAAAGTCTGGCCGGAACCCTTGCCCGGGCCACGGCAAGCGGGTATGAGCAAGGTATAGACAGCGGCCCTGTCCGGATGAGGTTGCAGCATGTATCGAACCACCCATTGGCTCGCCGTCGTGGCGCCCGTGCTTCTTGTGGCCGGCACGGTCGGCGTCGCGACCCGCGCGGTCGCTGCTGCCGATGACTTGCAGTCGCGCGCTCAGACGGCCTTCAAGCCCCTGGAACGGCCGGCACCGATGGCGGCCGTCAGAGTCGACCTCGGGCGGCAGCTCTACCACGACCCCCGCCTCTCCAAGAGTGGTGCCATCAGCTGCGCGTCGTGCCACAATCTGGCGAGTGGCGGCGTCGACAACCGCGAGACGTCGCTTGGCCACAAGGCCCAGGTGGGCGGTCGCAATGCGCCGACGACCCTCAATGCTTCGGTCCACCTGGCCCAGTTCTGGGACGGCCGCGCCAAGGACCTCACGGAGCAGGCCAAGGGGCCTATCCTGAACCCGGGCGAGATGGCCCTGCCCAGTGAAGCCGAGGCAGTCAAGGTCGTCCGCAGTGTGCCCGGCTACCAGAAGGCCTTCAAGGCGGCGTTCCCGGGCAGTGGCGTGACCTACCAGAACATCGCCGTGGCCATTGCCGACTTCGAGAAGACGCTGGTCACGCCCAGCCGGTTCGATGATTACTTGCGTGGCCGCAAGGATGCGCTTTCGGCAACCGAGAAGAAGGGCCTCAAGACCTTCATGGACAAGGGCTGCGTGACATGTCACGGCGGCGTGGGGGTCGGGGGCAGCATGTACATGAAGTTTGGCGTGGTGGCCCCGTACAAGCACCAGGCGGATGAAGGCCGGTTTGCCATCACCAAGGATCCTGCCGACAAGTACGTCTTCAAGGTGCCTTCGCTGCGCAATATCCAGAAGACCTACCCGTACTTCCACGACGGGAAGGTGTGGTCTCTCGACGAGGCGGTCGGCATCATGGGCAAGACCCAGCTGGGTCTCGACCTCGCTGCAGACGAGCGTGCCGCGATCGTGGCCTTCCTCAAGTCTCTCGATGGTGAACTGCCCGTCCAGGCCTTGCGCCTGCCCGAACTGCCCGTCTCGGGGCCGGATACGCCGCGGCCGTCGCTGTGATGCCTGGACGGGATCGGCTGCGGCCGGCTCCGTTCAGTCTCCGCCCGCTGCGCCGTCGACGACCATGGGCTGGCCCTGGGGCACCGAGAGCAAGGCCACGTTGAACACCGGGTCCTGAGCCCAGTTGCCATTCCTGAACTGGCTGCGGATCATCAGGCCCAGGTCGAGGCGCGTGGCCTCGCCGAGGCGACGCGCCACACCGGCCTGGCTGCGGATCTGGGCAAGGCCGAGGTCGTTGGCGGCAAAGCCGGCAGGGTTCGCGTCGAAAAGTCCCTCGATCCAGGCAAAGGGCATCCAAGCCGCGCCGTCAGGTGCCCACATCACCCTGAAAAGATTTCGGTAGCGCAAGCTTTGCTGGCCTGCGGCGATGCGGAATCGCCATTCGACCCGATGCCGGTCAAGCCAGACCACGTCACCCCATCTGCCCAACTGGTTGGGCTCCAACTCGATCCGGTATTCCTGATCCCAGGATCCAGGGCTTGCCTGCGACGTAATTGCGGCAACTTGCGTCGCTACCAGCCACTCAGGGGAAACCGTCCAGAGGGCGCCCGTGCGCAGGAACTGTCCGCCCAGCCCCCCGTATCGGCTGCCCAGGCGCAGGTCGGTCGAGAGCCGCCATTGCAAGGGCTTGTCCGTGACAGGAGCGGTCTGCATCAGCGGCAGGCGTACTTCCTGCCAGAACCACGCCTCGGGTTCAGCGAACATGACTTGCCTTTCGCGGGCGCCTTCGTGCGCCCCTGCTTCAAGGGTGGGGTACCATGACAACAGAACCGCAAGCCATGATCCAGCCCCGTACCCCGGCCGTCGACCCCTTCAGCGCCATCGAGCAGCTGAAGCGCAGCCGAAATGCCATCGTTCTTGCGCATTACTACCAAGATGCGGACATCCAGGATGTCGCCGACTACCTGGGGGACAGCCTGGGCCTCTCTCAGCAGGCGGCGGCGACGGATGCTGACGTCATCGTGTTCTGTGGCGTCCATTTCATGGCAGAGACGGCCAAGATCCTCAATCCCGGCAAGACTGTCCTGATGCCGGACCTCGATGCCGGTTGCAGCCTCTCGGACTCCTGCCCGGCGGATCGCTTCGCTGCGTGGCGCCTCGAGCACTCCGGGCTTCCTGCTGTCAGCTATATCAACTGCTCGGCGCAGGTCAAGGCGCTGTCGGATGTCATCTGCACGTCGTCGAATGCCATCGAGATCGTCTCCCGACTGCCCGGGGACGGCCCGGTGCTCTTTGCACCTGACCGCCATCTCGCGGCTCACGTCGCGAAGCACACAGGACGCGAGCTGATTCCGTGGCCCGGGGCCTGCCACGTCCATGAAGTCTTCTCCGAGCGAAAGCTGGTCGAGCTCAAGGGGCGCCACCCCGAGGCCGTCGTGCTGGCGCATCCCGAGTGCGAGGAGGCAGTTCTGGCCCATGCCGACGTGATCGGTTCCACCAGTCGACTTCTCGAGACGGCGGTACAGCATCCGGCGTCGACCTTCATCGTCGTCACCGAGGCAGGCATCCTCCACCAGATGCAGAAGCGGGCACCGGGCAAGACTTTTGTTCCGGCTCCGCCGAACAATCAGTGCGCGTGCAACGAATGCCCGTTCATGCGCGTGCAGACGATCGACAAGGTCCTCGCGGCCCTTGAAGGTCTGGAACCCGTCGTCGAGGTGCCGGACTTGCTGGCTGCGCAGGCACTGCTGGCCATCAGGCGCATGCTCGATCCCACCTTGCCTGTCACGGCGCTTGCGCCCGACGAGATTCGCCGACGTATCGAGGTGCCTGTGCCAGCCATGCTTCTGACGGATCGTCGCCCCCGGGACCCGGGGGTCTGCTGAGCGTGGGTTCTTCCCCGGGCGCAGGACTGCCTTCCCACGTTGACGTCCTCGTCATCGGGTCGGGCATCGCGGGTTGCTCGGCCGCCCTCGCGGCCGCCGACGCCGGGGCCGAGGTCCTTGTCCTGACCAAGGAAGCCACGGCCGAGGAATCCAACACCTGGTACGCCCAGGGAGGCATCATCTTCCGGGGCCTCGAGGATTCGCCCGAACGCCTGCTTGCCGATATTGTTGCGGCTGGTGCCGGCCTGGTGCTCGAACCCGCTGCCCGCCTCCTGGCGGAAGAGGGGCCGCGTCTCGTGCAGCAGGTCCTGATCGATCGCATCGGTGTGCCGTTCGATCGTGAGGGCCGGGACTATCATCGCGTCCAGGAGGCCGCCCACAGCGCCCCGCGTATTCTTCACCGCAAGGACCATACAGGTCGCGCCATCGAGGAGCCGATGACCCGCGTGATGGCGGAGCACCCGCGTATCCGGGTCCTGACACGCCATACCGCGGTCGAACTCATTACGACCGACCATCACGCCCTTGTGCCCGAGTTCCTGCACGGAGAGCCACGTTGCCTCGGGGCGTACGTGCTGTCGGAGGCCACGGGGCAGGTCGAGCCTGTCCGTGCGCGCGAGGTCATCCTTGCGACGGGAGGCCTGGGGCGGCTTTACCTCCATACGACCAACCCCGCCGGTGCCCGTGGCGATGGTCTTGCCATGGCCGATCGTGCGGGCGCCCGCCTCGTCAATCTCCCCTACGTCCAGTTCCATCCGACGGCGCTCTACCACGCCAGCGGCCGTTTTCTGCTGTCCGAGGCGCTTCGCGGCGAAGGTGCCTACCTGCTCGGGCCCGACATGCAGCCCTTCATGACCCGGTTCCATCCCGACGGGACGCTCGCGCCTCGTGACGTCGTCGCAAGGGGCATCCACCAGGTGATGCTGGAGACGGGGTCTCCACACGTGTGGCTCGACATCTCGCATCGTGGCGAGACGTGGGTTCGCGAGCATTTCCCCGATCTGTGCGCCATCAGTGCACGGGCTGGTCTGGATCTGGCCCGTGGGCCCGTTCCGGTTGTCCCCGCGGCACACTACAGCTGCGGCGGTGTCGCCGTGGACGCCGACGGTGCTTCCTCGCTGCGCGGCCTTCGTGCCGTGGGTGAGGTCAGCTGTACAGGCGTGCACGGCGCCAATCGACTGGCGTCGACCAGCCTGCTCGAAGGCTTGGTCTGGGGCACTCGGGCAGGGCGTGCTGCGGCGGCGTCCGGTCCGTCAGGGACGAGCGATGGACCGACCGTCGCTCCTTGGCGGCACGAGCATGAGCCTGTTGATCCGGCTTTGGTTGCGCAGGACTGGAACACCATCCAGCACACGATGTGGAACTACGTCGGGCTGGTTCGCAACGAGCGGCGTCTCGTCCGCGCGGGGCGCATCCTGGCTGCATTGGACGAGGAGGTCTCGGCCTTCTATGCGCGCGGGACCATGAGCGACGCGCTCGTGGGCTTGCGCAACGGCGTCCGTGCCGCGCGCCTGGTGGCCCGGGCCGCACTCAAGGCGCGCTGGAGCCTGGGATGTCACTATCGGGAAGATGCTCCCGGTATGCCGCTGCCTGGAAGGCTTCGGGAGCTTCGTCCAATGGGCTGACAGCCACACCGAGTGCCACCAGTTCGCCCGGCGGGCCGTGGACCGTCACCTGAAGGCCGCCGTCGGGGTCGTCCTCGACCTTGACGACACGGACCCGTCGATAGATCTCGGACAGCCGGCCCCTGTCCTGCGCCGCCAGATGGACCACGCCCTCGCGGGGCGGACCGGCTACCTGGGCCTCGACCACCGCACGCAGGTCCTTCAGGCCTTCGCCTGACGCAGCTGAAACAGGGACGCAGCCGGGCTCGTCTTCTTGGGCCTGCTCGAGTCGGGTTTGGGCCTCAGGCCGGTCGACCTTGTTGAAGACGACAATCTCGGGCCGATCCCCGGCGCCGATCTCCGTCAGGACGGAGCGGGTCTCGGCCATGTGCTCGGCCCAGGCCGGATGCGAGAGGTCGACGACATGCAGCAGCAGGTCGGCCTCGGCGGCCTCGGCCAAGGTCGACCGGAAGCTGGCGACCAGTTGGTGGGGCAGCTTGCGGATGAAGCCTACGGTATCCGTCAGCAGGGCGTCCCGGCCCGTGGCCAGCGACCACCGGCGGGTCGTGGCGTCCAGCGTGGCGAAGAGCTTGTCCTCGGCGATGACGCCTGCCCGGGTCAGGGCATTGAGCAAGGAGGACTTGCCCGCGTTGGTGTAGCCGACCAAGGCCACCCGGAAGAAGCCGTCATGGCCTCTCAGGCGAGTCTCGGCTTGTCGCCCGATCCGCCCGAGTTCACGCTTGAGGGCGGCGATGCGCGCCTTGACGATACGGCGGTCGATCTCGAGCTGGCTCTCGCCCTCGCCGCCTCGGGTCCTGGTGCCGCCCTTCTGTCGGGTGAAGTGGGTCCACAGGCCCGTCAGGCGCGGCAGCATGTACTCGTGCTGGGCCAGTTCGACCTGTGTGCGGGCCTCCCGCGTACGGGCGCGCATCGCGAATATGTCCAGAATAAGACCTGTGCGATCCATGACCTTGACCTTGGCCTGCTTCTCGAGGTTTCGCTGCTGTCCGGGCGTCAACTCGTCATCGAAGAGCAGCCAGTCGGCCTTCTGCTCTTCGGCAAGCACCATGACTTCCTCGACCTTGCCACTCCCCAGGAAGGTCGCCGGGTCCGGCCTGGCCCGCCCCTGGATGACGCGGCCGACGACGTCCATGCCGTCGGTTGTCGCCAACTGGGCCATCTCGTCGAGGTGCTCTTCGACCTCGGGCCGCTCTTGGCCCCGCGTCTGGACGCCAATCAGGATGGCCCGCGGACGGACTTCGACCGTCTCGAAGAACTCCTTGCGCGAATCTCGTTGCTTGCGTCCCAACGTCAGCCTCCTGCCGGCCGGGGCGAGGTTGCCCAGGCAAGGGCCGAACCCTCGGGCCCGAGGTCGATTTCCATGGCCTGAACGACGGCTTCCATCTGCTTCTGCCACGTTTCGGCCATCTGGCCGATCGGGTCCTGCTCCTCGGCGAAGGATGCAAAGGTCAGTGCGGGCAAGAAGCGAATCCGGAGCGGACCCGGGGTGACCTCGAGGAGGCGGTCTTGTGGAAATCGCGCGAAGGAACCGGCGATGGCGGCCGGGATGACAGGCAGGCCGGTCTCTCGGGCGAAGTGGAACACGCCCCGCTTGACTTCGCCCATGACCCCGGTCTTGGTCCGCGTGCCTTCCGGAAAGAGTGCGAGGTACTGATCGCCCTCCACCTGGGCGAGCCCTGCCCGGATCTGGCGGACGGCCTGGTCCCGATCCCTGCGGTTGATGGGAATGTTGCCATACCAGGTCTGCAGCCTGCCGAATATGGGAATCGACAGCAGCTCCTGCTTGAAGACGAACCGTGGCAGCTTGTCCGGCAGGGCCGTTACCAATGCCGGAATATCGAGGTTGCCCTGATGATTGGGTGCCAGCAGGAACGGACCTGCCGGAACGTGCTCGAGGCCTTCGACCTCGAGACGCACGCCAGCGGCACGCAGCAGTCCCGGGAAGACTCTCTGGGGCTGGGTGCGCAGGTATGCGGCCTTGTCCCGATGCACCAACGCGGCAAGCCAGACGCGGGGAAACGCGACCAAGGCCGAGCCAGCCAGCGTCAGGCCGTGCCGCAGGCCCATCAGGCCAGGACCTCTCGGCCCGTGAATGGGTCGCTGTCCATCAGTGTCTGCTCCCGGCCACCACCCACGCCTACCAGTGTCACCGGGACTCCTGCCGCCGTGGCAACGTGATCGAGGTAAGCCCGTGCCGCCTCGGGCAGGTCAGCGATGGTGCGCGCGTCCGAGGTCCGCGCTTGCCAGCCGGGCAGCCAAGTCACCACGGGGCGTCTCGTGCCAAGGTCAGCAGGGTCTGCCGGAAAACCACCCGGTTGACCATCGGGACCCTCGTAGGCTTCCACGACGCCAATTTCCGCAAAATCATCCAGAATGTCCAACTTGGTCAGGGCCAGGCTGTCGAGCCCGTTGATGCGGACGGCGTGCCGCAGGGCTACCAGGTCGAGCCAACCACAACGGCGAGGCCGTCCCGTCGTGGTTCCGAACTCGGCTCCCGCCTGGCGGAGCCGTTCTCCTGTCTCGTCCAGAAGCTCCGAAGGGAAGGGACCGGATCCGACCCGGGTCGCATAGGCCTTGGTGATGCCCATGACCCGGCCGATTGCCTTGGGCCCTACCCCGGCACCCAGACATGCCCCGGCGGCGACCGCGTGGGAACTGGTCACGAAGGGCCAGGTCCCGAGGTCGAGATCGAGCAAGGCGCCTTGCGCACCCTCGAAGAGCACGTTCCTTCCCTCGGCAAGGGCTGCGTGGGTTTCCTCCGTCACGTCGGCAAGATAGGGACGGAACCGCTCGGCAAGGACCTCCATGCGATCGGCGATGGTGACGCCATCCACAGGGGCGGCGTCGTGAAGTCGGGTCAGGCGATGGTTGGCATCTTCGGCGGCCTGAAGCACGCGCTCACGCAGCACGTCCGCGTCCCTCATGTCTCCGGCTCGCAGGCCGTGGCGGGCCGCCTTGTCGGCATAGGCCGGGCCGATTCCGCGTCCGGTCGTGCCGATGGCCGCCTTGCCCCTGCGCTGTTCCTGCAGGGAATCGAGCAGTTTGTGCCACGGCATGACGAGATGGGCCAGAGGGGAAAGGCCCAGGCGTGCGGGCCCTACGCCCAGAGGTTCGAGGGCATCGAGTTCTTTGGCCAGGGCCTCGAGGTCGACGACGCAACCGTGGCCAATCAGGTTGCGGACGTCGGGATGCAGGATGCCGCTGGGAATCAGGTGCAACTTGTGGACCTGGCCATCGACCATCAGGGTATGGCCGGCGTTGGCCCCGCCCGCGAAACGGACCACAAGCTGCGCACGACCGGCGAGCAGATCGGTGATCTTGCCCTTGCCTTCATCGCCCCATTGAGCACCGACGACCACGAGTCCCGGCATGACTAGTAACCGCCGCCCGGGATTTCCAGGTTGTCGAACAAGGTGAACTCCTTGTGAAAGTAAAGCATCGTCGAGGCCGTGGGCCCGTGACGATTCTTGGCGATGATGATCTCGGCCTGGTTCTTGAGTTCCGAGGTTTCCGGGTTGTAGTAGTCGTCGCGGTGAATGAACATCACGAGGTCGGCGTCCTGCTCAATGGAGCCGGACTCGCGCAGGTGGCTCAGCATGGGCTTCTTGTCCTTGGACTGCTCGGATGCGCGCGAGAGCTGGGACAGGGCCATCACGGGACATTCGAGCTCGCGGGCCAGCTCCTTCAGGGCGCGGGAGATATAGCTGACTTCGGTGGCGCGGTTGTCCGAAGACCGCACGCCGCCACCCTTCATGAGTTGCAGGTAGTCGATCACGATGAGGCCCAATTGATCGAGGTTGTTTCGCGCCATGACCCGGCGGCACTTGCTCTTGACCTCGAGGACCGAGATGGAAGGCGTGTCGTCGATGTAGAGCGGCAGTTCGATCAGGCGGTTGACGGCTTCGACGAGGTGGGCCCACTCGTGGTCGGCCACGATGCCCTTCTTGATGTTCTGGCTGTTGAGCCGGGCTTCGCCGCAAAGCATGCGCTGGCTGAGCTCGTCGGCCGACATTTCGAGGCTGAAGACGATGACCGGCTTGCCTTCGATGTTTTGGGAAGGGTCGCCGCCCGCCGCCTGCCGCGCCACCGAGAGCGCGAAGCTGGTTTTGCCCATGCCCGGACGCGCGCCCAGAATGATCAGGTTGCCGGGCTGGAAGCCCGTCGTGACCTGATTGAGGTCATAGAAGCCGGTGTGGGTGCCGGTGATGACACCGCTGTGCTCGAAACGCCGCTCGATGGCATCGTAGGCGCGAAGCAGCGAAGGCTCGATGTGCTCGCTGTCCTTGCCGCCGCGGTGCTGGGCGACGGAAAAGACCTTCTGCTCGGCCAGCTCAAGGACGGCCGCGATGTCGTCCTCCTCGTCGAAGCCGAGGGCCGATACCTCGCCGCCTGCCCGGATCAGCTGCCGCCTGAGCGCCTTCTCGGCCACGATACCCGCGTAGTATTCGGCATTGGCGGTCGTCGCGACGGCATTGACCAGGTCCGTCATGAAGAAGCGACCGCCGACCGTCTCGAGTTGGCCTCGCGTCTCGAGCAGGTTGCTGACAGCCAGCACGTCGGAAGGCTGGTTGCGCTCGACGAGGTGCCTGATGGCGTCGAACACCCTCTGATGGGCATCCCTGTAGAACAGGTCGTGGCCGTTCAGGATCTCGAGGACGGACGTGACGGCATTGGGCGACAACAGCATGGCGCCAAGGACGGCCTGCTCGGCCTCGAGGTTGTGGGGCGGGACCCTGGGCTCGCCGTAGCCCTGCCGCGGCTCAGCCACCGGCTACCACGTGGACCCGCACCGCGGCGCTCACCTCGGGATGGAGGCGGGCAACCAGCCGGAAGTGGCCGAGTGCCTTGATGGGTTCCTCGAGCTCGAGTTTGCGCTTGTCGAGCTCGATGCCCGTCTGGGCCTTGAGCGCAGTCGCGATTTCCTTGGAGGTGATGGCGCCATAGAGCCTATGCTCGCTGCCTGCCTTGGCCTCGAGGCGCACTTCGACCCCTTCGAGGCGCTTGGCGACTTCTTCGGCGGCAGCCTTGACGCGAGCAGCCCGCACGGCCTCGGTCTTCTTGAGATCGGCCTGGTGCTTCAGCGCCCCATCGGTTGCCTCGACGGCAAGCTTCCGGGGGAACAGGAAGTTCCGGGCGTAGCCGTCGTTGGCCTCGACGGTCTCGCCGGCCTTGCCGACGCCCTTGACGTCCTTGATGAGAATGACTTTCACCGCACGCTCCTTAAGCTGGGGCAACCCACCGCGCAGAGACGCAGGGGACCGGATATCCGGATCGATGGCAGGGGGTTAGTCCCGGAAATTCAGGTACTGGAGGTCCAGGGGGAAGTCCGCGCCGCGCAGTGCCTTGATGACGGCCTGCAGGTCATCCCGGGACTTGCCGAGAACGCGCACCTGGTCATCCTGGATCTGGGTCTGGACCTTGAGCTTGGTGCCTTTGATCAAGTCGACGATCTTGCGTGCATGGTCCCGGTCGATGCCCTGGCGGATACCGAATTGCTGGCGCACCTTGCCACCAAGCGAGGACTCGACCTTGCCGGCGTCGAGGCACTTCAGGGAGACCTGGCGCTTCGTCAGTTTGTCGTGCAATACATCGAGGATGTTGCGCAGCTTGGTTTCGTCGGGGGCGTTGAGCGTAATGCCGTCCTTGCCCAGGTCGATGGAACTGCCCGTGCCCTTGAGGTCGAAGCGTTGCTCGATCTCCTTGGCCACCATGTTGACGGCGTTCTGCACCTCGTTCATGTCCGCCTTGGACACGATGTCGAAGCTGGCTTCTTTGGCCACGGGGCAATCCTCTCTCCTATCGGCCTGCCTGCTTGGGGCAACCGGACGGATGGTTCATTGTACCATCGGGGCAGGGGCCGCCGATGGCCCGCCATGACGGAGGAATGGACCTGCACTGGCTGGTGGCGGCGGTCGGACGGATACGCGACGAGGGCCTGGCGCGTGCTGCTGCCGTGCACGCCGGACGCCTCGCGGGGCACCGGGGCCTGCAGGTCGTCGAGGTCGCCGATGTCCCGGCCAAGGGGGGGCGCATTCTCGAGGCACTGGCCCGCGAGGCCGACGCCTTGCGCCGCGCGACCCGGGGCACGCATCGCTTCGCGCTTTCCGAGCGTGGGCATGCGTGGGACACGCGCACGCTTGCCGAGCGCCTGGGGCGCCTGCGTGACGAAGGTGTCCGCGTCTCGTTCTTGGTGGGCGGGACTGAGGGCCTGGACCCGGCGCTCGAGCGTGAGGCAGAGGATCGCCTGTCGCTCTCGCGCCTGACCATGCCCCACGAACTGGCCCGCGTGGTCCTGCTCGAGCAGCTTTTTCGCGTCGACAGCCTGTGGCGGGGGTCTCCGTACCATCGCGACGGCCTCCCGGAGGATCGGCCATGAAGCGTGCCGTACGCATCGTCGTGCTGAGCCGGGTCGAGGAACCCGACGGCGAGGTGCGCGAGACCGCGCAGCATCACGAGGGAGCCTGGTACGGCGACTTGGACCGCGGTTCGCTGCGCTGGACGGACGATGGGGTGTCCTCGACCCTCCGTTGGGCTCCCGATGAATGGCGGCTCGTCCGCCACGGCGAACGCCTCGAGGCCACCCAGGTCTTTCGTCCTGGCCCCCCCCAGCCCTTTGACTTCCGGTCCGCAGCCGGAGTGCTGCCTTTCGAGACGGTTTGTCACCGGCTTGAGGTCCGCAGTCGGGACGAGGGCCTCGAATTGGCACTCGACTACGGGCTCTGGGGCGGGGGCCAGCATGTCGGCGACTTTTGCCTCCGCATGACGGCCACGATGATGCCGACCGCAGGCACCGCTACAATGGATGCCTGATGATTCGCGAACTGCTTGCCGACCGCCTTGCCCATGCCCTTGAAGCCGCCGTGGCTGCCGGGGATCTGCCCCCGACCGAGGCCGGTGCCATTCACGTGGAACGGGCCCGCCATGAGGCCCACGGGGACTTCGCGAGCAATGTCGCCATGGTCCTCGCGAAGTCGGCCCGACGCCGTCCGCTCGACATCGCTCAGGCGCTGTCTTCCCGCCTCGAGACCCGGGATGACGTGGCCGAGATATCCGTGGCCGCACCCGGCTTCCTGAACATCAGGGTTTCGGATGCATTCCTGCGCCGCAGCCTCGCGACCATCCTGACTGAGGGGCGCGAGCACGGGCGCAGCCAGGTTGGCGCCGGCGAGAAGGTCCTGATCGAGTACGTGTCTGCCAATCCGACGGGGCCCCTGCACGTGGGGCACGGGCGATGGGCGGTCCTGGGCTCGGCACTTGCAGCCACGATGACGTGGGTCGGCTACGGTGTGTCGCAGGAGTTCTACATTAATGACGCCGGGAACCAGTTGCAGAACCTGGGCAAGTCCCTGATGTACCGGATGGAGGGTCGCGCCCTGCCGGAAGACGCCTCCGAGTTCTACGGTGGCGCGTATGTCGCGCAGGCGGCGGCCGCAGCCCGCGACCAACTCGGCGACCTTTCGGCGCTGGATGAGGATGCGCGGATACGCCGCCTGGCCGACTTCGGCAGGGACTGGTTCCTTGCGGCTCAGGACGGAACCCTGACACGTCTCGGCACCCAGTTCGACCGCTGGGTCTCCGAACGGACGCTTCACGAGGCGGGTGCCGTCGAGACCATGCTCCGTTCCATGCAGGCCAGTGGGGCCGTCGTGCGCCGCGACGGTGCGCTGTGGCTGACCTCTGCGGAGCACGGCGATACCGAGGATCGGGTCGTGGTTCGCGCGGATGGCCGGCCTACCTACCTTGCGGCCGACATGGCCTACCACGCCGACAAGTTCGCACGTGGCCACGATCGTCTGCTCAACATCTGGGGAGCAGACCACCACGGCTATGTGGCGCGGATGCGCGCTGCCGTGGCCTGCATGGGCCGGAACCCCGACCAGCTCGAAGTGGTCCTGGGGCAGTTGGTGAAGCTGTTCCGGGAGGGGCAGGAGGTCCGCATGAGCAAGCGGACGGGGGACATGGTCACGCTCGACGAAGTCCTCGACGAGGTCGGCCGGGACGCGACGCGCTGGTTCCTGGTGGCCCGTAGCGCCGACAGCACCATCGACTTCGATCTGGATCTTGCCCGGCAGGAGTCTTCCGACAATCCCGTTTACTACGTGCAATACGCCCACGCGCGGATATGCTCGATCATGAGGGCGGCAGCCGAAGCGGGTTACCTGCCCGGTTCGTGGGACGGAGTCGACCTTCAGTCGTTCGATGCCCCGGAGGAGCGGGCCCTGGCGCTTTGGCTTGCCGGATTCACCGACGAGGTGGCCGGTGCGGCCCTCGCGCGCGAGCCGCACCGCCTGACCCGCTACGCGACGGACCTCGCCCAGCGTTACCACGCGTTCTACACGCAGTGCCGCGTCATCGACGCGGCGCACCCCGAGCGGACCGTCACCCGCCTGGCGTTGTGTGCGGCGACGCGGCAGGTGCTGGCCATCCTGCTCGAGTCCCTGCTCGGCATCGCCGCACCGGAGGCCATGTGACGGGCGCTCCCGCGCCTCTTCCCGACACGCCGCTGCTGACCGCCGTACTCGAGGCGGCACGATCGCCCGGTATTCGGCTGCAGACCCCCGTGCACCAGGGTCTCCCGGCTTGGCGCGAGCGCTGGCCGGATTGGGCCCTGGCCGACGTGACGGAGAACGAGGCCACCGACGATCTCGGCTGGCCCGAGGGGCCCGTCCAGTCGGCCCGTTTGGCCTTGGCTAAGCACTTCGGTGCCCGAGCCAGCTGGTTCAGTGTCGGTGGGGCCACCTTGGCCCAGCAGGCCGCATTCTGGGCCGTGGCCGTAACGCTGGCCCGACGTCAGGGCCCCCCCGTCGTGCTCGTGGACCAGAACGCCCACGTATCGGTCCTCAGGGCCATGGCGCTTGCAGGGCTGGAACCTGTCTGGTTCGGGGGGCCATGGGATGCGAACTGGGGTGTCAGGCGTCCCCCCCGACCTGCGGATCTTGCTCGGCTGCTCGCGGAGTACCCGGCGATAGGGGCGGTGCACCTGACATCGCCTACCTACTTCGGGGAGGATGCCGACCTCGCGTGTATCCGTGCCATCCTCGGAGATGCCGTGCTGGTCGTGGATGAAGCACACGGAGCCCATCGGCCCATGGCCCTGCCCGCAGGTGCCGATCTGGTGGTCCACTCCGCGCACAAGGGCCTCGGGGGGCCGACGCAAGGCGGCTACTTGCACCTGGGTGGCCATGGCGTCGACGAGGCGACGGTGGATCGCGCGATGCGCTTGCTCCAGACCACCAGCCCGAGTTGGCCGTTGCTTGCGGCACTGGACGCCACGCGCTCGGCGGCAAGTCGTGAAGGCGGGAGCCCGCCTGTATTGGATGACTGGCTCGCAGGACTGCGGCTACGGCCGACCCGAGACCCCGTCCGGCGCCTGGTCGCCTTTCCGGATGGCGTGGCGGCCTATGCGGCCCTGCGCGCGGCTGGCCACTGGCCCGAGGCTGCCTTGCCGCGGGGCGTGCTGCTGCTGGTCGGTGGTGTCGGGGGAGAACGGGCTGGCCTGCTTGATGTGGGCAGGTGTCTGCGCAGCGAGGCCGAACGCCAGCGCGGACTGCCACGGATGCCCGTGCCCGAACCGCCTGCGCTTGGGAAGGCATCGCTGGGCCTGCGAGAGGCATCTCTTTCGCCGTCCCTGACCGTGCCCGTGCGCGAAGCCGTCGGACGTGTCGCGGTCGAGCCCATCTGCCCCTATCCGCCCGGGGTCGCCGTGGTGGTGCCGGGACAAGTTGTCTCGCACGACCATTTGGCTTTTCTCGACTTGCATGGGGCGCTTCCGGCATACCTGCAGGTGTTGCCTTGAGTTGGCGGGCGTGGATCGCGATGGCCCTTCAGGTGCTGATCGCCGGTGCGACCTTCCATGTCGCGCGGCATGGTCTGCAGGTCTTCGAGCCCCTGCACTTCATCCATTGGCGGGTGCAGGGCGTGGCCTTGCTCTTTGCCCTGTTGCTGCTGGTCCTCGGGCGGCCCTTGCTGCCGCCTCGGGAAGCGCGCTGGCCGCTGCTGCGCCTTGGCATGCTCGGGGGACCGTGCAATCAGGTGCTGTTTTTCGTGGGATTGGCGCGGACGACACCGACCCATGCGGCTCTCATCTACGCCCTGACACCGGCCACGATCCTGTTGTGGTCGTGGCTGGCCCGCGAGGATCGCCCGCGTCTGGGTGAGGTGATGGCGCTGTTACTGGCCTTCTCGGGCGTGTTGATCCTGCTGGCGCCCGGTTTGTCGGGTGCCGCGCAGGAAGGCAGCCTGACGGGGGACCTGCTGGTCGTGGGAGGCATGCTTTGCTGGGCGGCGTATTCCCGCGGGATGCAGCGCTGGACCGGTACGCTCGGCGCGGTGCCCGCCACCGCCTGGGCCTGGTTGCAGGCGGCGGCCGCCACCGTCTGCCTCTGGCCGTGGCTGGGAGCCGGACTTGCCGTCGGAGCGCCCGGAGCGAGCCACTGGTTCAGCTTCGGCTACGTGCTCGTCCTGACCAGTTTTGTGGCCTACATGCTCTACGGCTATGGGCTCGAGCGTCTGGGACCGCCGCGGACAGCCATCTTCCTGAACGGACAGCCTGTGGTCGCCATGGTGATCGGCCTCGCGATCGGCCAGCGCGACGTGGGGTTGCGGGCCCTGGTCGCGACGGCCTTGGTGGTCGGCGGCGTGGTGCTGATGCAGCGTCAGCGGGGGCGCAGTTTGCCCACGGCAGCCCGCGCTGCCTCGGCGACGCCAGGGTCGTCGTCGTTGGCATAAGGCGAGATCTTCGGGAGGCAGCCGGCGTCGCCGACCTCGGCCAAGGACATCAAAGCGGCACGTCGGACCGGCGGCTTGGCATCATCAAGAAGGGCCAGCAGGCCATCACGGCCCGCACTGACGCGCAAGACGCCGATGAGTTCCGCGGCGATGCGCCGCATGAGCCAGTCTTCATCACGGAGCAGGCCCACCAAGGGCGCTTGCATCTCGGGACCCAGCTTGGTCAGAATGACACCGACGGCGTGAGTCGTAGCACCCTTGCGGTCTCGCAGGGCAAGGTAGATGCGCCCGGGCAGGTCCTCGACCTCGGCCCCTGCGGCCCAGGCCTTGAGCACCTGTGGCCGACGCGATGGCTTTTCCCAGAAGGCGACCTCGAGATCCAGGTGCTCGCGTTCGGTTTCGTCGAGGGTCTCGACCCGCTTGACCGCACGGCGTGCGCCATCGTCGACGCCAACCATGCCCAGCAGACGTCCGGCCAAGCCTACCTTGCCCTCGAGCGCGTCGAGGGCCTTGGCCGCGGCACTACGGACCGGGGCCGAATCCGAGAGCAGCCACGGCCGAACCCAAGTCAGGGTCTCGGGATTGGCCAGGACCTGCCAGGCGTTCAGGACGGCCGTGCGCATGGCCGTGTCTCCCTCTCTCAGGAAAGGCAGCAGGGCAGGCGCGATGGCGCTCCGTTCCTTGACTGCCAGTGGTGCAAGGCGCTCGGTAGGTGGCGGAGGCGTCTTGCCCGCCTTGGGGCGATCCCCCAGGTACAACTGGCGCAAGGCGTGGAGATGATCCTGATCCTCCGGGGCGAGGCCCACGAGGGCACGCAGGGCGCCGACGCGCACGCTGCGGTACAGGCCGTGGATGAGCAGATGGCGCAAGCGCGGGACATGATGTGCCGCTTCGTCGCGCGATAGGGTCGTCAGCAGGTCCAGGCCCTTCTGGATTTCCAGCGGATCGATGCTGGCCAGCAACGGCGCGGGGTCCGTCGTCGTCGGGCCTTCCTGATCGGCGGCCCGGTCCGAGACCAGGCCGAGGTCGCCTTCGATGTGACCGCGCAGTTCCGATTCCTCGAAGGGGACCGCGAGGGCCTGCTGCAGGAACTTGCGGGCGACGCCGAATTTGCCGGCCTGGTAGGCGTTGCGTGCCTGCAGGTGCAGGGTCGTCGCCTGCAGACCCCGCAGCAGATCGTTCTCGCCGAAGTCCTTTTCCAGGTGCTTCAGCTGGTCCCAGGCACCCTTCATGCTACCCTCGGCAAGGGCGGACAGGACGCTTGGCAACAGCCCCAGAAGGGCGCGATCACGCTCGTAGGCCAGTTCTCCATCGTAGGCGAGGCGGCGTTGGGCGTCCTTGAGCGTTTCGTAAGCCTCGTTGATGATCTTCAGCTTCGAGGCCGCCACTTCGGGATCGAGCGTGGTGATGTCGGGATGGTAGTACCGCGCCTGCTCGCGATAGGCGGCACGGATCTGGTCGTCCGACGCACCGATCCTGATCTGGAGGATGTCGTAGTACGAGTAGGGGAGCTGGCTCATGCGTCGTCCCCGACGGTCGTGCCGGCCGTCAGTTGGGCGAACAGCGATTGCTTGCCCTCCGTCAACTGCGCGGCCGCCTGCAGCTCTTCTTGGAAGGCCCGCAGCAATCCTTCCTCGACCTCGAGCATGCAGCACCCGATCAGCAGGTCCGTAAGGTCCTCGGTCTGGTCGAGGTAGAGGTGCTTGCCAAGCGTGGCCTTGGCCATATGGGAGAAGGCCTTGCGCGTGTCCTTCTTGCGCCCGCACTGCACGGCATAGACGCGGATGGACTTGTGCGCCAGGGCCTTGGTCTCGACTTCCCAGTCCCGCCGCATCGTACAGACACTCTTGGCGTCGCTGACGCCGTGGGGAGGGGCGTCGCCTATCAGCACCACGGCCCGTGCGGCATTGAAGCGCCAGTCGAGGCGATTGGCTTCCCACAAGGCATCTTCGACCGCTTCGGGTTCGTCGCCGCCGTGCGTCCCCTCGACGGTCTGCACCCACTGGGCAATGCGATCCCACTGGTCCGTCAGGGGGTGGACCTTGGTGAGGTAGGTGCGGCCGGCATCATGATGATCCCCGAATGCGATGACGCCGAGGCGCACGCCTTCGAGCCTGTTGGCCAGCAACTCGGTCAGCCGGCTGAGCTCGGCACGGACCCGTTCCAGATTGCGGTACATCGAGTCCGTCGTGTCGAAGACGAAGACGACGTCCAGGGGCTTGATGTCCATGGGGATCTCGAGGCCCGCGCCAGCACAGGCGCGGACGAGATACCGGTTCATGTAGCCGCCGGGCAGCGCAAAGGAATCGAGGAAGCTCATCCCCGTATCCTGTACCACGGCGTCCGGCTGTTCTAAGGTGCCCGTCCGATGCGGCACGGGGCGGGCAAAATCCCCGGGATCGGGCTAGAATGAGCCCACGAAGCACACGAAGGAGTGGACGCTGCACCATGGAAGCCACGCGTGAATCCCTTTCCCGACGGGTCGGCGCGTCCCTGAAGGGCGATCTCGAGGCCAGGCTCGCCGGCCTGACGGACTGGTTCTACCAGTCGATGCCGGACTTCTACTTCGAGTTCACCCCTGAACTCGAGCAGGCCCGCCACCTGCAGACCATCCTGATGGGCCAGGTCTTCGAGAATCGCCAGTCGGCCATGGTGCGCAGCGCCGACGGTGCACGCTTGGTGTGCCTCGGACCCGCCGACGATCCCGACACCCTGCTCAACATCCTGCGCCAGGTGGGCAAGGCCCTGATCGCTTCGGCAGAGGTCTACAGCAGTCGGGATGGCCGGCTCATGCTGGCCGTCTTCCAGCTGACGCCGGATGTCGCGGTCCAGTTGGCCTCGCCCGATGCCTCCCCCAAGCTCGAGGCGGCCGGTGAGGCGCTCGCAGGGGTCATTCCCCAGCCGGATCTCGCGCGCTACTTCGCCCATCTGGCCCACGACTACGTGCTGCGTTCGTCGGTGGACCGTATCGTCCGCCACGCGACCATCTTCCATCAGACGCACGCGCTCGAGGGCACGCATGTCGGCCTCAACCGCGAGGCTTATGCGGACGTGGATCGTCTCGACATCGCCGTCAGCCACGTCCGTGCCGTGCCCTACATGCACCAGCTGGTCCGCTTGTTGCGCCGCTTCGGTATCGGGGTGGTCCGCGGCTTCCTGAACATTCTCGACGACGGGGCCCACGAGAAGCTCGCGATGATGACGCTCTACATCGTCGAGGGAGAGGGTGGCGGCAAGCCGGCGCTCGATGACACCCGTTGGCTGTCCATCCAGAAGGCGATCCACACCCTGAAGTGGGTCGAGGAGGACGACCTGTCCGTCATGAATGACGAGAACGGCCTGACGCTTAATGAAACCAACTTCCTGCGGGCGGCGACCGAGTACGCACACATCTTCCTGTCCAAGGTCAACCTCTATTACTACACCGTCCCCAAGATCAAGTGGACAATGTTGTCCCACCGGCCGATGGCGCTCGAACTGATCAAGGCTTTCAAGGCACGTTTCGATCCGCGCCTGGCCGAGGGGCGTTCGGCCCGCATCGAGGAGGCGGATGCCCAGTTGGCCGCTTCCATCGACAAGGTGCCCGATGAGGTCGAGAAGGGCATCTGGCAGGAGTTGGCCCGCTTCGTGGCCCACATCCTGAAGACCAACTACTTCATCCTCGAGAAGACGGGCCTCGCCTTCCGCATGGATCCGCACGTCCTGGACCCGCAGCACTATCCCGAGCGTCCTTTCGGCTTCTTCTTCTTCTACGGCAAGGACTACCGTGGCTTCCACGTTCGCTGGAAGGACATGGCTCGCGGCGGCATGAGGCTCGTCATCCCGCGCTCCCCCGAGGCCTACGACCGCGAGAACGACCGTCTCTTCGACGAAGTCAAGAGTCTGTCGTGGGCGCAGCAGCTCAAGAACAAGGACATCCCCGAGGGTGGTGCAAAGGGTGTCCTCCTGCTCAAGCCCGGGAGCGTGCCCGAGATTGCCGTGCGTGGCGCGGTTGATTCCTTGCTTGATCTGCTGGTCACGGATGCCGAAGGGAATTTGCCAGCCGAGGTCGTCGATCGCTACGGCCAGCGCGAATACCTTTACCTGGGGCCCGACGAGAACATCACCAACGATATGATCACGTGGATCGTCGACCGGGCGAGGACCAAGGGCTATCGCTATCCGGATGCCTTCATGTCCTCCAAGCCCGGTACCGGCATCAACCACAAGGAGTTCGGCGTCACCAGCGAAGGCGTACACGTCTACCTCGAGCATGGTCTGCGCTATCTGGGCATCGACCCTGCCAAGGACACGTTCTCGGTCAAGATCACGGGCGGGCCCGATGGTGACGTTGCGGGCAACATCATCAAGATCCTCGCGCGTGACCATGGGACGCGCGCCCGAATCGTGGCCGTGGCCGACGGCTACGGGTGTGCCGTCGATCCGCGGGGACTCGACCAGGCCGAGTTGGGCCGGTTGGTCCGTGAGGGCCTGTCCATCGTGCACTTCGATGCCGGTCGACTCTCGGATGACCCGGGGGCCTTCATGCGCAAGGCCGACGACGAAGAAGGGATCGCGCTGCGCAATGACCTGCACAACTGGGTCGATGCCGATGTCTTCATCCCGGCTGGTGGGCGTCCCGAGACCATCAAGGGCAGCAACTGGACGCGATTCCTGAAGGCGGACGGCACGCCCAGCGCCCGGCTGATCGTCGAGGGTGCCAATATCTTCCTGACGGAGGATGCGCGCCTTGGCCTCGAGCAGAAGGGTGTCGTCATCATCAAGGATTCTTCGGCCAACAAGGCCGGGGTCATCTGCTCGTCCTTCGAGATCCTGGCGGCATTGGCCATCGGAGCCGAGCGCTTCACCGACATCCGCGGGGATTACATCCCCGAGGTCATCGGTATGTTGCGCAAGAAGGCCGCGCAAGAGGCCAACCTGCTGTTCCGCGAGTGGGACGCTTGTGGACGAACCCGTCCGCTTTCCAAGCTTTCCTACGAAATCAGCCGGGTCATCAATCAGTTGGCCGGGGTCCTCGAGGAGGGTCTGTCCGAGCTGGGCGATCCCCTGCCCGAGCAGTACCGCAAGATGGTGCTGGACTACTGTCCGCCGTCTCTCGGTCGCCAGTTCCCTGCCGACGTGCTCCAGAATGTACCGCAGCGCCACCAGCGTGCCCTGTTGGCCAAGCACCTGGCCAGCACTGTCGTCTACCGGGAGGGGCTGGGCTGGATGGACGAGATGGCTGCGGAGCCCGGCCAGGCCTTTCGGGTCGTCCAGACCTATCTCGAGCAGACGGGCGTGGCCGAGCGCTTCATCGCCGAAGTCATGGCATCTGACCTGCCAGGTCGCGAGGACATCGTCCAGATCCTTGATTCGGCAGGCCGTCGCGAGCTGACCCGCCTCGCGCTCCGGCGCGGTCGGACCGAGGAGCGTCACGTCACCGAGGAGCCCTCCCCGGCAGGGATTCGCTGAGCGCCTGAAGGCCGGGGGCACGGTTAACGTGCCCCCGGCCTTTGTCCGATGCAAGAAGCCCCCGGTCAGATGGTCTGGCCGGGGGCTCGTGCCTTGCTTGGTGGGCTACTTCGCCGCGTAAGCGGTGATGGCCTTGCCCGAGACGAGCTCGGCCTGCCAAGCGTAGCTCAGCTTGCCCTTTTCGGTGGTGACGGTTGTCGTTCCGAAGAGCCGCTTGCCGTCGAGCGTCGAGCGGACCTCGGTGGTGACCTTGGTGCCGTCCGGAGAAGGCGCGGTCCAGGTCATCAGGTCTCCCTTACGGTCGCCGGCAACCGGCAACACGTTGAGCAGACCCTTGGCAGCCTTCTGGACACCGATCGTCGGAATGGTCGCACCCAGTACCTTGCCGCCATCGGCGCGCAGCTTCAGGAAGCCACCGACCGGAGCAGGGGCGGTGGGCTCTGCCATCCAGACATAGGTGGCGTCCTCGGACGCCGGTGCGCCCAAGGCCCACCAGTCCCACGTGCTGACCTTGGCGCGCTTGCCATCGCTGCCCTTACGGATGGCGCCCCCGGGCACGCTGTAGTTGCCGGTGCCATCCTTGACTGCACGCACGTCAAACCGCTCGAATCCGGCCGCCGCAAGGGTCTGCACTTCGCCGGGCTCGGAAATACCGTTACTGTTGGCATCCACCCAGACGCCCAGTTTCGCGAACTCGTCCGGCGTAAGCGCCCCGTCCTTGTTCTTGTCAAGGGTGGCGAGCGGTTGGTAGCCGTGCTTCCACGTCTTGCCCCACGTCACGTTGCCGAACAGTTGGCGGCCCGAGGTAATCCGGCCTTTGCCGGTCTCATCCCACACGAGCAGGCCGGACTTGGGGCCGACCCACTCCCATTCGTGGGTGCCCTTGCCATCGATGTCGAAGGGCCGCACTGCTGCCGAGGCCAGCTTGCGGCCCGCAACCTTGCCCCAGTGCCCCCCCGCCAGCAAATCGGGCTTACCGGTGCCGGACAGGTCGAGGATAATCGGGCTGGACCAGACGGACGAACCGGCAAACTGCACTTTCAGGGCCTTGGTACCACCGCCCACGTAGTTGACGGTCGTCTCGATGGGTGAGCTCTGGGCGCCCCGGTCGACCATGTACTCCATGACACCACGGGCATCATAGCTGCTGCTTACGGAGTAATGACCGACGAGACGACCCGTCTGGGCATCGATGAGCGCGATGGCACTCGACTGACCCGCATTGTAGACGTGTTGGCGCAGGTAGCCGTGGAGCCCTCGGATGTCCGTTCCGGCAACGACATTGCGGACGGTATCCTGGTTGAAGTTGGCCCGCGATGCCACATTGTCCGAGCGGTCGCGAAGACTTTCTTCACCCGCCCCCCAACTTAGGCCATTACCCCCTTGCAGTTCCTGGTTGAGCCAAGGACTCTGATAGGCCCTGTAGTAGGCAACGACGTTCAGGAACTGGATCTTGTTGTACAGGTAACGGTCGTAGGAGACATTGAAGCCTTCCACGCCATTCACCGTCGCCGGAGACCCCGAGGGATTGCCGACTTCCACCCTGTCCGCCGCGAGGACGGGGGTAGCGACCGTTGCGAGACCGATGGTGAAGCTGCCAGCCAATGTGAGCGCGCGACCCTTGGACCATGGCGTCATGGCCATACCTCCTGTTGATGGGAACCCTGTTGAGTCGTTTAGTTAGGGAACATGGTGCCCGTACCCATGGGTGCCGTCGCCTTAAACACGCAAAGGCGCCCGGGACGTGCGGGCCGTGCTACGATTGCCTACCGGAGGACGACGCGTGCCCGACTTCATCGCATGGCCCCTGTTGGCTGCCGCAAACGCAGCCACGCCATCCGTGGCCCCTATGGCTCCGCCCTCCGAGTGGGCGGGTGCCGAACCTTGGGAGGTCGACCTGCCCGAGGAGGATGCCCCGCACATCCTGCCCGTGACGGGGGCGCGCCTGTTTGCCGGACTCGGCAATCCAGAGTTCGCTCACCTCGGCTTGGCGTACCGCTCGGGCAACCTGGAGGGGGCGGTCTCGCTGGGCAGTCTCGGTACGGCCAGTCGGGTCGACCTGCGCGGACGTGGCTATCTGCTGCCGCATGTGGGCGCTATCTTCGCGGAGGCGGGATACGGCTTCCTGCAACTGGCAAAGTTGTCGGACCAGACGCCGACCGAGACCTTCCAGCAGCCGTACTTGGGCGTGGGCTGGCAATTCTTCGAGCGTCCCAGCCCGTGGGTTTTCGATGTCAGCCTTGGTCTCGCCCCCGGAGGTCCCGAGACCTTGGCGGCAGCCCCCGGCATCATCAATGGCAGTCGCCTGCTGCCGCGCTTCGCCCTGGAGGTTGGGTATGCGTTCTAGCCATCGTTGGCGCGCGTCGCTGCTCGTCGGCGCCTTGGCCCTGTCGGGTTGCGGCTTCTATTCGGTTGCCTCGGTCGGTGGCGACCTGGGGTCGGGTATCGCGGCGCCCGCCGAAAATGGTGCCAAGCTTGTCTCGGCGGATTTTGCCGGTCGGACGCTGACCGACCGAGAGAAGGACACGCCCGTCCTCGTGGCGGTGCACGGCTTCTCCGCGACGACTTTCGAGACGATGTACGGCACGGGAACCACGCCGCAGGAAGCGAGCGCCTCGTACAACCTGGAGCGCCGCGGCCTGCTCGTGTCGCGGGTCCTGATGGGGGGGCACAACCTCAGTCCGGCCGCTTTCGGGGCGAGCCGCTGGAGCGACTGGCAGAAGCCTGTCCTCGATGAGGTGGAGGCCTTGCAGAAGCTGGGCTTCCGGAAGATCGACATCCTGACGGTCTCGACCGGTGGGCCTATCGTCATGCAGGCCTTGCTTTCGGGCGCCTTCAAGAGCAGGGGCGTTATCCCCCGCCGTATCACGATGGTGGCCCCCATCCTCGAATTCAGGGACAAGGCCATCAACCTGCTGGGCGTGCTCGAGACGCTCGGGGCGTCCAACAGCCCCTCGCCGACGAGTGGTGTCTCGCGCGGGCACTGGTATGCCGATCGCCCCATCGGGGCCGTCAAGCAACTGCTCGACCTGACGGAGGTGGTCAAGGGCCAGTTGCGTCGCGTGGCTGCCGGCGACCTGGCCGGACTGCCTGCCGAGACGCGCCTGCTCATCGTCCAGTCGGATGGCGATGGCACCGTAGACGCTGTCAGCGCCGAGATATGGCTTCGCGGTCTGCGTGGCAAGCTGACGGAAACCACCCAACTCTCGGGTCTCATCAGCCTGCTCAAGGTGGTCTCGTCGCGCCACGTGCCGATCGGTCCTCCCAATCTGACGGGTGTGAAGGACGGGACGCGCACGATCGACGGCATCGTCTACCCGACTTTCCCGGACGTCAAGGACGGTGACGCCTGGCAGGATGAGGAAGTTCGCTTGCGTGTCCGCCTGCTGGAACAGATCGGCGACTTCCACACCGCCCTGTGACCACGGACGTCGCGCCACCCTTCGTGGGTCTGGGCCTGCACGGGCCGACGCGTCCCACGTGGGTGGGGCGTGCCTTGGCGGATCTTCCGGCGCTGCTCGCCGACCACGCGTCGTGCGAGCGCAAGGCCGCGGCCACGGCGATGGCTTTCGTCGCGCGCCATCTGGACGATGTCCGGTTGGTCGAGAGCATGGTGCAACTTGCGCAGGAAGAGCTGGCTCATTTCGAGCGAATCTTTCACCTGATGCGCCGCCGGGGCTGGCCTCTGTCGCGTGATCGCGCGGACGCCTACGTTCGTGCGCTGCTCGATCAGGTTCGTCATGCGCCTGCCATGCAGACCGTCGATCGCCTGCTGGTGCTCGGCTTGGTCGAGGCCCGGTCTTGCGAGCGATTCCGCCTGCTGGCAGCTGAGCTCGAGGGGACGGATGACGAACTTTCGCTTCTCTATCAGGAGCTTTCGCGATCCGAAGAAGGCCATGCCCACCTGTTTCCTGCGCTTGCCTCACGCTATGCTGCGGATGGGGACGTGAAGGCGCGTCTTGCCGAACTCAGGACCATCGAGGCGGCAATCGTGGCGGCCTTGGGCGACGAGCCCGCCATGCACGGGTAGGGAGGGACCGCATGGGTCTCGGCGTGCTCGCAGGTTGGGTCCTCGTGTCCTACCACAATCACAGTTTTCACAGCCCGGACTCCAGACTGACAGCCCGGGACTTCGTGCGGTTTGCCCGCGGTACCGGCGTGGATGTCGTCATCGTCACGGACCACGACAACGTGCGGGCGGCCCTGGACCCTGCATTCCGGGCTGTAGCCCGCCCGGCCGGAGGCTCTTTTGCCAGGGCGTCCAGCCGTTCTGATCCCTTCCTGATGTTCGGCGAGGAGTGGGGAACGTTCCGGGCCGGCAGGGTCCGCTGGGGCCACGTCGGTCTCATCGGCCTCGAAGATGGCGTTTCGCCAGCTGGCGAGGCACGTCTCGCCGACGTCTTGGCCGGGGCGCGTGCCCGCGGGGCGCTGGCCATCGTCAACCATCCCTTCAACTGGGCGCTGTCGTGGCGTGGTGCCGAACCCCCGGCAGGTGTCGCGGGGGTCGAGGTCTGGAACCAAGGCTGGTCCATGCCGGTCATGGAAAACCCGAAGGCGCTGGCGTGGTGGGATGTTGCCCTGCGCAAGGGGCGCCGCCTGCTGGCGCTCGGCGGGGCGGACACCCACGGGCTCGAAGGCAGCAGCTACTTCTACAACGAGACCCGCGTCGACCGGCCCGTCAACCTGGTGTGGGCGGAGCGTCCCGATGCGGCATCGGTTCTGGCGGCGCTGAGGGCTGGTCGCGTCCTGGTCGCGCGCGACAGCCGTGCCCCGGGGATGGTCCTCGAGGTGGATGGTGCAGGTCCGGGAGAGGTGCTCGCGGCAAGCACGCCGGGCCGCGTCCGTGTCAGTCTGGCGGGCGCCCGGGGCTGCGATCTCATCTTGAATACGGCACAGGGTCGGTTGCATCGGGTGCGCATCGCATCGGACCGCCAGGAGGTTCGATGCCGTCTGCCCCTGCTGGCGTCGGGTGATTTCGTCCGGGCTGAACTGCGACGGCCCGGGTGGGGCGAGGGCGAGATGGAGGTCCTTTCGAACCCTGTCTATGTCTCGCCCGGCCCGCTTTAGGGCCGTGCCCCGCGTCTGGTATCCTTGGGACTTCCCAGACGAGGACAACGATGTTCCGCAAGGTCCTGATTGCCAACCGTGGCGAGATCGCCGTCCGCTTGATGCGGGCCTGCGCTGACTTGGGCATCCTGCCCGTCACCATTCATTCCGAGGCGGATGCGACGGCGCCGCACGCGACAGGCGCCGAGTCCTACCTCGTCGGTCCGCCCCCAGTGGCGCAGAGCTACCTCAATCAGGACGCCATCCTCGAGGCGGCGCGCCGGAGCGGTGCCGAGGCGGTCCATCCGGGATACGGTCTGCTCTCGGAGAACGCCGACTTTGCCCGCAGGGTTCAGGAGGCCGGCCTCGTCTGGATCGGCCCGTCTCCCGATGCCATTGCGCGGATGGGTGACAAGGTCGAGGCCCGGGCCTTTGCGGAAGCGGCTGGCGTGCCTGTCGTGCCGGGCACCGGCGCTCCCGTCCCTGACCTGGAATCGGCCTTGCAAGCCTCGGAGACCATCGGCTACCCCGTCATGCTCAAGGCCGCCAAGGGTGGCGGGGGCATCGGCATGCAACTGGTGCACGACGCCGCCGAACTCGAGAAGGCTTACAAGCTTTGTACGGCCCGCGCCAAGGCTTACTTCGGCGATGGCTCCGTCTATGTCGAGAAGGCGCTGGATCGCCCTCGCCACGTCGAGATCCAGGTTCTCGCGGACGCGCACGGTCGCGCCGTGCACCTCGGGGAGCGCGAGTGCTCGGTCCAACGTCGTCACCAGAAGGTCGTCGAGGAGGCGGGCTCCCCCGCGGTCGACGAGGCCCTGAGGCAACGTATGGGCGAGGTTTCGCTGCAACTGGTCCGGGCGTTGGGGTCCGTCAATGCGGGGACGCTCGAATACCTGCTGGACGCGTCGGGCTCGTTCCATTTCCTCGAGATGAACACCCGGCTTCAGGTGGAGCATCCCGTGACCGAATCGGTGACGGATGTCGATCTGGCCGTCTGGCAAATCCGGATTGCCGCGGGCGAACCGCTGGACCCCGCCATCGGGACGACGCCCTTCCGTGGGCACGCCATCGAGTGTCGCCTTTATGCCGAAGACCCGGTCTCGGGCTTTCCGTCTCCCGGGACCCTCGAGGTTGTCACGTGGCCCGAGGGCGTCCGCGTCGACACGTTCGTGGCCGCAGGGACCGTGGTCAGCCCCCACTACGATCCCATGCTGGCCAAGATCGTCGTCCACGGCGCCGACCGTATGGTGGCCATCGCAAGCATGGCAGCAGCGCTCGAGGCCACGGTGGTGACGGGCGTCAAGACCAACCTGCCTGTCCTGCGCCGTATCATGGAGGATGCCGAGTTCCTCTCGGGCACCTTCGATACCGGGTTGCTCGGGCGCATGGCGGCCGTTGCTGCAGCAGTCTAGGACGCGGGCGGGAGTGTGATCCCGCAGCAAGGCCCTGAAGCGGGTCGCAAGGAAAGGTGGAGGCGATGTCGGACGTGAAGGCCCAGATGGCGGGCACCGTGCTCGAGGTGCTCGTGACCGAGGGGCAGGCTGTCGAGGAAGGTCAGGATCTGGTCTGTCTCGAGTCCATGAAGATGCAGATGTTCCTCCAGGCGGAGCAGGGCGGAACGGTGTCTGCCGTCAAGGTTGGCGCGGGTGACTTCGTCAACGAGGGTGACACCCTGATCGTCCTCGCCTGAGAGGATTGACGTGACAGCCCTGCCCGACCGGATCCGCGTCGTCGAGGTCGGTCCCCGCGACGGCCTGCAGAACGAGGCGGTTCACGTCCCGACCGACAGGAAGGTGCGTCTCGTGGAGGCGCTTGGTGATGTCGGGTTGTCCGCCATCGAGATGACGGCTTTCGTCCATCCGCGATGGATTCCCCAGATGGCCGATGCCTCCGAGGTGGCGACGACGGTCCGGCGCAGGCCGGGCGTGCGCTACAGCGCCTTGGTGCCGAACGTGAAGGGCTATGCGGCAGCCGCTGCTGCGGACGTGCCGGTGGTTGCCGTCTTCATGTCGGCGACCGAGACCCATTCCCGCCGGAACCTGAACAAGGGTATCGACGAGGCGATCGAGGCGTTGCGCGAGGTGACGCTGGCCGCACAGGCCGACGGGCGCGAGGTCAGGGCGTACCTTTCGGTGGTGTTCGGCTGTCCCTACGAGGGCGAGGTGGCACCGACCGCGACGCTCGCCATCGCGAAGCGCCTGGCTTCCATGGGTATCGGTGAACTGTCGCTCGGTGACACGACCGGCATGGCCAATCCGACGCAGGTACGCCGCCTCGTGTCGGCGTTGCGCGAGGAGGTGTCGGGGCTGTCCCTCGCGGGGCACTTCCATGACACCCGGGGCACGGCCCTCGCCAATACCTATGCGGCGATGCTCGAGGGCCTAGAGGTCTTCGATGCCTCCGTGGGTGGCCTGGGTGGGTGCCCCTATGCGCCGGGGGCCTCGGGCAACCTGTCGACCAATGACCTCGTGGCCATGCTTGAGGGGATGGGCATCGCCACCGGGGTGGATCGCGACGGTCTGCTCGAGGTGACGCGCTGGATCTGCCAGGACGTGCTGGGCGTCAGCATCCCAAGCCGTGAGGCGACGGCCGAGCTCGCACGCAGGGCGAAGGCCGCGCGTGTCGCGGCCGAGCGCGCGTGACGTCGCCTGCAGGACGAATCGGAGGGATCGGTTGATGGACGTGATGCATCGGCTGGAGCGCGAGGGCCATGTCGCGACCCTGACCCTGGATCGGCCGGAGGCGGCGAACGCGCTCTGCTTCCCGATGCTGCTGCATCTTCGCGCAGAGCTCGAGGCCCTGCGCCACGACCGAGATATGCGGGTGCTTGTCGTGACGGGCTCCGGATCCAAGGCATTCTGTGCCGGGGCGGATCTCAAGGAGCGGGCAGGCATGAGTCCGGACCAGGTGCGTCGGTTCCTCGTCGAGATTCGCGGCCTGATGGATGATGTGGCGGCAATGCCCTGCCCGGTCGTGGCCGCCCTCAACGGCTTGGCCTTGGGCGGGGGGACCGAGCTCGCGCTCGCTGCCGATATCCGTATCGCGGCGGACCATGCGCTGATGGGTCTGACGGAGACGAGCCTCGGGATCATCCCGGGTGCGGGCGGTACTCAGCGCTTGCCGCGTCTCATCGGCCTGCCGCGCGCCAAGGAGCTTGTTTTCACCGCCCGGCGGGTCGCCATGGACGAGGCCTTGGCGATCGGCCTGGTCCAGCAGGTCGTTCCGGGTGCCGACCTGGCCACTGCCGTCGCCACCATGGTCGCACGCATCGCTGCCAATGCCCCACGGGCCGTCGAGATGGCGAAATGGGCGATAGACCGGGGAAGCGATACGGACCTGCGCACGGGCCTCGAACTCGAGGAGCGGGCCTACGCCACCATCATCCCGACGCGGGACCGTCTCGAGGGTCTCGCGGCCTTCCGCGAGAAGCGGCCGCCCATCTACACGGGGGAATAGGGCCCGTTTCCGTACCTTGTTGGGTCCCAGCCGGGATGAGGGTACGGAATTGCCATGCATCCGCATCCTTCTCAGGCCTTCGAGCATCTGGCGCTACGCTGCGCATCTTCAAGGCAGGTCGCAGTGGTGGTCGACGCCATTTATGACGTGAACGAACACGTTTACGGGGGCGAGTCGGTCCTTTGGGCCCAGGTCGATGCCTCGGGCGAAGGTGGCGGGCTCTGGGACGGCACGATCCTGCTGATCGGGGCCTCGGCACCGGACGCTCTGGTCCATTTGGTGGCCGCGATGGCGCGCCTGCACGGGACGCTGCCACCCCCTCGGCCTCCGTGGCGTGAACGCCTGCGTGGCTGGCTCATGGGCCTGCGCTCGCGAGCCCGATGAGCGCGCCCGTCATGCCCGGCTTGCCCCGCCTCCCGTGCCTGCCTATCATGGAGGCTTCGAGGAGATCCGTACGATGACGACGACCCCTGCGGCACCGGCTGCCGAGCCCCTGAGCCTTAACGATCGACTGGCCCGCATTGCGGCCGGTGGGGCGCCCAAGTACCACGAGGCGGCGGCCCGAGCGGGCAAGCTGTTCGTCCGCGAGCGCCTGCGACTGCTGCTGGACGAGGGCAGCTTCCTTGAGGAAGGGGCCTTCGCCAACTGCGACGCGCCCGATTTGCCAGCCGATGGCGTCGTTACGGGCGTGGGTCGCATCCACGGCCGGACCGTTTGCGTCATGGCCAACGATTCCACCGTCAAGGCGGGCTCGTGGGGCTCCCGGACGGTCGAGAAGATCCTGCGCATCCAGGAAACGGCCATCCGGTTGCGCGTCCCGATGCTCTACCTCGTCGACTCGGCGGGCGCACGCATCACCGACCAGGTCGAGATGTTCCCGGGTCGGCGCGGTGCCGGCCGCATCTTCCACAACCAGGTGCGGATGAGCGGCTTCGTGCCGCAGGCCTGTCTGCTCTTCGGGCCTTCCGCCGCAGGCGGTGCTTACATCCCCGCATTCTGCGACGTCGTCGTCATGGTCGAGGGCAATGCGTCGGCCTACCTTGGGTCGCCCCGCATGGCGGAGATGGTCATTGGCGAGAAGGTCAGCCTCGAGGAGATGGGCGGCGCCCGCATGCACTGCAGCGTCTCCGGCGTGGGTGACGTGCTGGTCAAGACCGAGCCCGAGGCCATCGAATGGCTGCGGCGCTATCTTGCGTTCTTCCCCCAGAACTTTGATGGCATTCCCGGTAACGTTCCGGCGGTGCCGCCCAAGGCAGGCAAGGAAATCGCCGACATCATCCCCAGGAACCAGAACCAGCCTTTCGACATGCAGCAGGTCATCGAGCGCCTGGTCGACGAGGGTTCGTGGCTTGAAATCAAGAAGCTCTTCGCGGGCGAACTGCTTACGGGCCTCGCCCGGATCGGTGGGCAGCCCGTCGGGATCCTGGCCAACCAGTCCCGCGTGAAGGGAGGCGTGCTGTTCACGGATTCCTCGGACAAGGGTGCGCGCTTCATCACGCTGTGTGATGCCTTCAACATTCCGCTGCTGTTCCTGGCCGATGTGCCGGGCTTCATGATTGGTTCGGCCGTCGAGCGGTCGGGCATCATTCGCCATGGCGCCAAGTTCATCTCGGCGATGGCGTCGGCTCAGGTGCCCAAGATCAGCGTCATCGTCCGCAAGGCCTACGGTGCCGGGCTGTATGCGATGGCCGGTCCCGCGTTCGAGCCGGATATCTGTCTCGCGTTGCCCACGGCCAAGATAGCCGTCATGGGACCCGAGGCGGCCGTCAATGCCGTCTATGCCAACAAGATCGCTGAACTGCCCGAGGACCAGCGCGAGGCCTATGTGGCGGAAAAGCGAGCGGAATACGAGCGTGACATCGACCTGTACCGGCTTGCCTCCGAGATGGTCATCGATGGCGTCGTGCCGCCCGAGCATCTCCGGGATGAACTCTGTGCGCGCCTTGCGGCCTGCCGCAGCCGCGTCACCGACGATCTGCCGAAGCGTCGTCCCGTCACGCCCGTTTGACCGCGATCTGCCCTGAACCCGAGGAGGCCTGCCCGTGACCGGACCTGAAGTCGATCCGCATCAGGATGTCGTCCTCGTGCCCGAACCCGGGTCGGTCCGCAAGCCCCTCGGTCCCTTGGCCTTCGATATCGATGCCAATGAGGCGCTGGCTACCATCCTGGCCGAGTTGGCCGACGACAAGGACGATCGCCGCAAGGCCATCCGTTGGGCGTGCCACCAGGAGATGGAGATCGCCCTGCCGGGGGCTCAGGAATATCACCGGGCGATGATCTTCGACATGTCGGCGGGAGGCATGCGGGTCAAGCCCCTTGAATCCTTGTCGAAGAAGAGCCTGCCCGTTGGCATCAGCGTCCACATTCGCCTCGCGACGGAGGCGGGCTCATTCAGGGGGCGGGCCAGGGTCGTCCGTCTCGCCGAGAATGGCCAACTTGGTGTCGAGTTGCAGTCCGTCTCGACGGCCATGAAGGAGATCCTGGCGCAGGAGATGGCGCGGATTCAGGCCCGTGCGGCGGGCAACATGCCTTTGGCGCGCAAGCGCAAGGTCGTCAAGTCCGAGTTGGTCGAGCAGATCGTGCAACGTGCCGCACCCGCGCCCACCCAGAACCAGAAGGTCAATGACGACCTGCGACGTGGTGGTTCGTTGCTCGACGCCCTGGTCGAGGGTCGCCAGCGCCCGAGAGACGTCCACTCCCGCTGGGTGCGCTGATCCTGCCCTGGGCGCGGGGCCCCTCCGTGGTACGATGACGGCCGTGTCCGGCGTCCGTGGAGCCATGTGCGGCGTGGCGCTCCTGGTGGGAGCCTGCGCGGCATCAGGTCCTGACGTGGTGGACTCCGGAGCTTTGCCCGGGATGACCGGCCTCGTGCTTCGGGATGTGCCGGGCGGACGCGTCCAGTGGGAGCTACGGGCGGATTCCGTGCGTGAAGGCTCTGCCACGACGCGTCTCGAGGGTGTCCGGATGCTTTGGCAGGTTCCTGGTCGTCCGGGCGTGCAGGCCGAGGCGCCAACCGGCGTTTGGGATGCTGCCCAGGGGCGGATGGACTTATTGGGCCCCATCCGTGTCGCGCAGCCGGGACAGGACGTCGCTGTTCGCGGGCGGGGCCTGGTCTGGCGCAGGTCGTCCCGGCGCATCACGATGGCGGGTGGCCTCGAGGTGCATCGTGGGCGCAGCGTCCTTCGCGCCGAGGCGTTGGAGGCAGACGAGGGCCTGCGCCGCCTGCGCCTCAAGGGCAAGGTCCGCCTGTCCGTTCCCGTGGCCATCCTCTCAGGCAAGCCGGGGGGCGCATGACCAGACTTCTTGCAAGCAGTTTGGTCGCGCTCATCCTCTCGGCATCCGTGGCCGAAGCGGCCATGGCCGCATCCGGCAAGGCTGTCGGCCCCAGGGCTGCCACGACCAAGCCCTCCGGGACTCCGGTACCGATGGACCTGCTCGAGATGGAAGCGGAGCGGACCGAATATGACGACAAGGCGCGCGTCTACCTGTTGGCCGGCAGGGTTCGCATCCGTATGCGCGACATCCAGGTGACATGCCGCGAGGCCATCCTCGAGATGGATGCACGGGGCGAGGGCCTCGAGGTCATGCGGCTCAAGGGGCAGGTCAAGGCCGTCCGCGGGCGCCAGGTCTTCCGTGGGGACCGCATCACGTGGTTGGCCGCCGCCCGGCGCTTCGTGGCCGAGGGTGATGTTGAGGCGCGTGTGCCCTGGCCGTCCGCGGCGACTGCGGAGGCAAGGCCGTGATCCAGACCGAGAAACTGGTCAAGGTCTACCGGGGACGTCGCGTCGTCAATCAGGTCAGCATCAATGTCAGGCGGGGCGAGATCGTGGGTCTCCTCGGGCCCAATGGCGCCGGCAAGACAACGACTTTCTACATGGTGGTCGGCCTGGTGCGTCCGAACGAGGGTGCGGTCCAGCTCGACGACGAGGCGATCGCCCACCTGCCGATGCATCTGCGGGCCCGCAAGGGCATCGGGTATCTCGCGCAGGAACCCTCCGTATTCCGTAAGCTGACGGTCGAGCAGAATCTGCTGGCCGTGTGGGAGTTGCTGGGCATACCCAAGGACGTCCAGCGCCGCCGTCTCGAAGAGTTGCTGGACGAGTTCAGCATCCAGAAAATCCGCAAGTCCAAGGGGATGCAACTGTCCGGCGGTGAGCGACGCCGCGTCGAGATCGCAAGGGCGCTGGCCACCGATCCGTCCTTCATCCTGCTGGACGAACCGTTCTCGGGCATCGACCCGTTGGCCATCGCCGACATCCAGAAGATGCTGCGGCACTTGCGCTCCCGCAACCTGGGCCTGCTGATCACCGACCACAACGTCCGCGACACGCTCAAGATCGTCGATCGGGCCTACATCATCGACTCGGGGACCATCCTCTTCGAGGGCACGCCTGACGAGATCGTGGCCTCGGAAGTCGCCCGCAAGCACTACCTGGGCGAAGAGTTCGGCCTGTGACGCTTCCTGCCCCCCCGCGGGCACCGGTGTCACCCGCAGCGGATCGCGCCCGCACGGGTCGGCCGGGATGGCGGCCCGGCCTCATCGACCGTTACTTGCTGGCCGAGCTGATGGGGCCCTTCCTTTTCGGGGTGGCCGCCTTCACCTGCATCATGACGGCCTCGTCCGTCCTGTTCGATCTGGTTCGCGCCATGGTGCGCTTCGGCCTCTCGTTCTGGGTTGTCGCGGAAGTGCTGCTGCTGCGGTTGCCGGAGATGGTGTTCTACACGTTTCCGATGAGCATGCTTCTCGCAGCCTTGCTGACCTTCGGGCGCCTGTCCGGGGATCTGGAGATTACGGCGATGCGTGCCTGTGGCGTATCCCTGCCGCGCATCCTGTTTCCTTGCCTCGTGGCGGCTGCCTTGGTCTCGGGCGCCACGATCGCCCTGAACGAGTACGTCGTGCCGCCCGCCAAACAGCGTGCGCGGCTCTTGCTGGAGGGGGCTCAGGGCAGGCAGAAGTTGCCCGTCGCCAGGGAAAATCTGTTCCATGACGAGTTCGAGCACGGGCGCCTCAAGCGCCTCTTTCACGCCCAGCGATTCGACGGCGTCGACATGCAGGGCGTGACGGTCCAGGAGTTCGACGGGCCTGTCCTCGCCCGCATCGTGCAGGCGCGGCGTGCTCGCTGGCTGGGCGGTGGCTGGCGCTTCGAGGATGGCACGCTGTACCAGATTGGTGAGGACGGTGGCTATCGTTACGTCGCGACGTTCAAGACCCGGCTTGTTCGGTTGCAGGCCTCATTGGCCGTGCTCGCCGAGGAACGCAAGGATGCCATGGAGATGACGCTGGCCGAACTGGGACGCCATCTGGACCAGATGCAGGGCAGTGGTCGCATGGATGGTCAGGTCCGGGAGCTGGGCGTACAATGGCATCAGAAGCTGTCAATCCCGTTTGCCAGCCTCGTCTTCGCCTTGGTCGGTGCCCCGTTGGGTCTGCGCCCCCAGCGCAGCAGCAATGCCATCGGTCTTGGCGTCAGCATCCTGGTGATCTTTGCTTACTACGTGGCGATGTTCCTGTTCACCGCACTGGGACAGGCCGGCCATCTGAGCCCCTTGTGGGCTGCATGGGCGCCCAATCTCATCGGCGGGGGGATCGGCATCGCCCTTGTGGTCCGGGCGTCGCGGCAGTGACGGCGGGCCGTTCCGGGAGGATGTCATGTCGAGGGTAGCCGTGAAGGGTGATGTCAAGGATCTGGCGCTGGCCGATGCCGGACGCCTGCGCATCGAGTGGGCGGATCGCGAAATGCCCGTGCTGCGGAGCATCCGCGAGCGGTTCGCGGCCGAGCGTCCGCTGGCGGGTTTGCGTGTTGCCGCGTGCCTTCACGTCACGTCGGAGACGGCCAACCTCATGAGGACCCTCGTCGCCGGAGGGGCCGAGGTGTACCTCTGCGCCAGCAACCCGCTCTCGACTCAGGATGACGTGGCGGCGGCCCTGTCCGTGCATTATGACTGCCCGACCTACGCCATCAAGGGCGAGGACCACGAGACCTACTACGGTCACATCCGTGCGGTGCTGGACAGCAAGCCGACCGTGACGATGGACGACGGCGCCGACCTGGTCACCGAACTGCACCGCGCGCGCACCGACCTGCTTGCCGGTGTTATCGGCGGGACCGAGGAAACCACCACCGGCGTCATCCGCATGAAGGCCATGGCGGCCGACGGAGCGCTCAAGTATCCTGTCGTGGCCATCAACGAAGCCGACACCAAGCATCTCTTCGACAACCGCTACGGTACGGGGCAGAGCACCCTCGACGGCATCATCCGGGCGACCAATGTCCTGCTCGCCGGCAAGAAGGTGGTCGTCATCGGGTATGGCTGGTGCGGACGGGGCGTCGCCAGCCGGGCCAAGGGCCATGGCGCCGATGTCATCGTGACCGAGATCGATGCGACCAAGGCCATCGAGGCCGTGCTTGACGGCTATCGCGTGATGCCGATGAGCGAGGCCGCCAGCGTCGGTGACGTGTTCATCACGGTCACGGGCAACCTGCATGTCATCGCCCAGGAGCATATGCTGGCCATGAAGGATGGTGCCATCGTCTGCAATTCCGGGCATTTCAACGACGAGATCGACATTCCGTCGCTCGAGGCGATGGCCACCAGCCATCGGACGGTCCGCCCCTTCGTCGAGGAGTATGTTCTTGCGGGCGGGCGGCGTCTGGTGCTGCTGGGCGAAGGTCGGCTGATCAACCTGGCGGCGGCCGAGGGGCATCCTGCGAGCGTCATGGACATGAGCTTCGCCAACCAGTCGCTTTCGCTCGAGTATCTCGCCCGCGAACACGCCAATCTGGATGCCGGCGTCCACGTCGTGCCCAAGTCGATCGACCAGGAGGTGGCGCGCCTCAAGCTGGCCACCATGGGCATCACCATCGATACGCTGACTCCCGAGCAGGAGACCTACCTTGCCTCCTGGCAGAGCGGTACCTGATCGTCACGACGCAAACAAGGGCCTGTCCGGTGAACCCAGACAGGCCCTTCAAGCTAAGCTGTTGCCTCAGGCGAGGGTGCGCAGCTGGCTGATGACCTCGGGGCCCTCAGGGAACACGCCGGTCTGATGCTTGGAGTAGACCAGCACGGAATCGGCATGCACATCGAAGACACCCCGGGTGCCGGGCACCAAGGTCGCCTCGATGGACAGATCCTGCATGATGAGGGCCGCCAAACTGGTGGCCTCCGGCAGGTAGCCTCACATCGTGCAGTAGGTGATGCGTATGTTCATGCCGGGCACCATACGGGAATCCGCGAACCGTTGCAAGGTGCTACAGTGGACCATGCCAATCAGTGCCACCGAGCGCCCCGAGTTCCGTTCCTTCCATCTTCGTCGCGAGTTGCTCGAGGGTCTGGCCGAGATGGGCTACGCCACGGCCACACCTGTCCAGGCGCTCGCCATCCCTGCTGTCCAGGAGGGCGGTGACCTGCTGGTTCAGGCCAAGACCGGATCGGGCAAGACGCTGGCCTTCGGGTTGCCGCTGCTGAACCGGGTCGATCTCCATCGCCCTGACTGCCAGGTGCTGGTGGTCGTTCCCACCCGTGAACTCGCGCTTCAGGTGGCGACCGAACTCGAGCGCGCCGGTGCGGCCCTCGGTATTGTCATCGGTGCGGTCTTCGGAGGCATTCCCATCAAGGAGCACGTCACCACCGCGCAGTGGGCCACGGTCCTCGTCGGGACGCCCGGTCGGCTGCGCGACCTGCTCGAGCGTGGCATGCTTCGCTTGGACCATGTGCGGTCCGTGGTGCTCGACGAGGCCGACGAGATGCTCGACATGGGCTTCAAGGTCGACCTCGAGTTCATTCTGGATGCCGCCCGCCAGCGTCAGCAGACCCTGTTCTTTTCGGCAACCTTCCCGCCGGAAATTCTCAAGATTGCCAAGCGGACCCTCAAGGACCCCCGCCGACTTCAGGCCCAGCCCGAGGAGCAGACGCCGACGACCATCGAGCATCGCGTGGTCCGTGTCAGCCAAGAGAAGAAGTTCGAGGGTCTGGCTCGTCTGCTCAAGGGCGAGCACATCACTCAGGGCATCATCTTCTGCAACACCAAGACCGAGACGCCTTGGCTGACGCGTCGCCTGCGCGCCCAAGGCTTCTCCGCCGATTGTCTCCACGGCGACATGAGCCAGCAAGACCGGCTCAAGGTCATGGATCGCTACAAGTCGCAGGGCTTCACCTTGCTTGTCGCCACCGAGGTCGCCGCCCGTGGCCTCGACATTGCCGGCATCAGCCACGTCGTCAACTACTCGGTCCCCAACAATCCCGAGGTCTACTTCCACCGGTGCGGACGTACCGGTCGCGCTGGTCGAAGCGGCGTGGCTATCACGATGGTCACGCCACCTGAGGAGCGCCAATTCACCCGGATCGAGGAGGCGCTCGCCGCACGCAGGCCCAAGGGCGTGAAGTCTGCCGAGATCCCGAGCCCCGCCACAGCTGCCGAGGAGGCTCCTGCGCGCACCGAAGCGCCAAGAGCCGCCGAGGCCACCCGCAACACTCCGCGCTTGGCCCCGCGTGAGGCGGAGCCCGCGGCGGTCGCGTCCGCTCTGCGCGTCCGGGAGCCGCGTCCCCTGCCGCCGCAGGACAATGGGCGTGGGCGTACGCGGCCCCGGGGCCTCAAGATGGCTTCCGAAGACCTGATCGCCTATGCCGGCTCATCGGCCGATACGCACCACGCTTTGGCGCGCCACCTGCTTCATGCCGGCGATCCCGTGACCTTGGTCTCGGCCTTGCTCGCCGTGCATCCCTTGGTGCGCGAGGCGGCCCGCAATCAGCAGTACTGAGAAATTGTTTCTGATTCATTAATAGTCCGTTTCCCTCGGCCGATGCTCGGGCGGCTGGGGCGACAATGAGTCAGGAGGACCCCCCATGTCCGACAGGATGGCCGTTGGCCGCCAGACCGGGACCCGTCCGCTCAACGGTCCGGGTACGCGTCCCATGGGGCAGACGAACCCGCTTCGGGAGACGGGCCAGTTCGTGCGCGATGTCTTCGTCGGGGGCGGCGAGGCCGTCGTGGACATGGCCAAGGGCCTGTGGCAGGTCGTTTCTCACCCGATCCAGACGGCGAAGGGCATCGGTTCGCTGGCAGCGATGGTCATCCGCAATCCCGGTCAGGGGTTGAGGACCATCGGGGCTGCCTTGGTCGAGCCGTACACGCAAGCAATCAAGGAAGGCCGGCCGGGCAAGGCCCTGGGGCGTGGCATCGTCGAAATCGGCTCGCTGTTCCTCGGGCCTGCAGAGGTGGTTCAGGGCGCCAAGTCCGCGGCCAACTTCGGACGCGGTGCGATGGGTGCGGTCAAGGCCGGTGCGACCGTCGGTGAGGCGGCCAAGGCCGGTTACCTGGCCGCCAAGTGGTCTGGCGAGGCCAGCCAGCTGGCGGCCAAGGCCCAACAGCTGGCCAAGCTTGGACACGTGGCCGAGGCGACGCAACTCACGCGGATGGCGGGAGCCTTTGGTCGAGGAGCCCACGCAGCCAAAGTTGGGCAACTCTCGCGATTTGGGCATTATGCCGCCATCCTGGAGCGGCCTTTCGCGATTCGGGTCGCAGGCCAGATGATGTCCAGCGCGGACCTCTTGATGCGCAGCCAGGGCATGCTTTCGTCCGGGCGTATTTTGGGCCAGGCCGGCCGAGCTGCCGCCATCGGTACGGAGGCGGCCGAGCAGGCCTCGCGCATCCAGGCCGTTGCCAAGGCCCTGCAAGCCGGCCAAGTGCTGGATTCCGGCGTGGTGAGGGCGCTGCTTGAGGGGCAGAAGTCGCTGTCGATGCTGGAGGGTGCCGGCAGGCTCGCCGCAGGTGGAGTCGTGGCCGGCAATCTTGCCAGCGATGCTGCTCAGGTCGCGGCCAAGGCTCCGGTGTGGGAGCGGTTTGCCCAGACGGCAGCGCGATTCGCCGTGGCCAATCCCATCGTGCTCTTTCCCATCTCGCCTGTCGCCGGTGTCGCCCTCGATGCGCTCGGACGCATGGGCCCAGTGCGGGACTTCCTCGCGTCACCGCTCGAGCCCGAGGAGCTTGCCCGCAAGCATGGCATCGCCCCTGAGCCCGAGAACGTCAGCCGTTTCATGGCCGAAGTGGGCAGCTATGCGACCAAGGCCATCGGTCCCGACGTGGGCACACCCGACAGGGTTCGTGACCTGCAGATGGTCCTGCGGGGCATCGGCTACGCCACCGAGCCCACGGGACAGTGGGACGACGCGACGTCGCGGGCCGTCATAGACTTCAAGCGTCGGCAGGGCATGCATCAGGACTATCGCTTGCAGGACGGTCGGCATGCCGTCAATGAATACGTGACGGAGGACGTCATCGAGCGGATGGTCGACGTGGCCGAGGGGACCCAGCAGGCCCGCGCCGGGCGTTGAATCAGCCGGCGAAGGCTATGCGGGCGCTGCCCAAGCCTTGGGCCTGCGTGCCGGATCCGCCCACGGCCTGCACGGTCCACTGCTCGCCGACACGTACGACCTGCAGGTAGGAACATGCCGTGCATCCCGAATACGAGTTGGCCTCGCCCGCGTCGTAGCGGCCGTTGCCGTTCGCGTCGCGGAACGCGAAGACCGTCAGGTTGCTGACGCCCGTGGGGATGGCATAGCGGAAGGCGCCGTCTGCCGCCACCTGAACGACTTCTGCCTTCGGCAAGTCCTCAGGGAAGGGCACGTCTTTCAAGATGCCGACCTTGAGGCCCTCGATGGCTGCGCCCGTAATCGTGCCTGAAAGCACCTGGGTGCCGAGGCCCGGCAAGTTGCCCGCTGCGTCACAGCCTGCCGCCAACGTGGCCAACACGACCCGCGACGCCCACCAATGCCTGCGCATGGCGCCATGCTAGCATGAGGCCATGCGCGCCCTGACGGAACCGCCGACCGAGGGTCGGGTCCATTTCCGGATCGGTCGCAAAGATCGGCTGTCGCTGTACCGCGACCGTGGCGAGTCGTGGGATCGGGTCTGCCTGAAGGCCTTGGCTTGGCTCCTGCATCATCGGGACCCGCGCCAGCCCCTGCTGGACCCGCCGCTCGAGCCCCGCCTTAGGGCCGACCTGGCCGCACTCGATGCCACGGGCGTTCCGACGTTGTGGGTCAAGGTTGCCCCCATCGAGGATGCCACCGTCCTGCATGCCTGTCGGCATCTGCCAAGGACGCGCATCCAGTTGATCGTGGCCGAAGCCGATCCGGAGGCCTTTCTGGCTCGCATCCGCAAGCATGTGCACTACCGTTATGCGCACGACCATCTCGAGGTCGTGAACTTCCGGGTGCCTCTGGCCGACTGGGTCGACCCCGAAGACCTGCAAATCCCTGATGACGCGATGACGACCTGGACCCTCTGATCGGGTTGCGGCGGCCGGATCAGGTGAGTTGGAAGTGCCAGGTCAGGTTGTGGCTGCCGTCGACTTCGACGAGGTGGTTGGCGCCGGCGTGATGCACCATCGTCCTGCCCGAGTCGAGTCGCCATGCCAGGACGGGGGTCAGCATCTGCATCTGGAACCTTCCCTTGCGGCCGTAGCAGGCAGGCGCCCCACCATACTGCCAGACGAACTTGCCTGAGGGGTCCAGTTCGAGCACGCGGTGGTTCTGGGTGTCGGCGATCAGGGTGTGCCCGTTGGCAAGCCGGGTGGCGTGTTCCGGATGGAACAACTGGCCATGAGCGTTGCCCGCGTTGCCCGGTTGCCCGAAGGCCCATACCGTCCGTCCCTGTGCATCGAACTCATAGACGGCGTGCCCCCCCCAGTCCGTGACAAGCACATGGCCATTGGGTAGCCGCGTCGCATGGCTGGGCGCCGCAAGGTTGTCCTTGCGCCACACCACGTCCTGGCTGACCGTGACCTCGACGACGCGTCTGTTGCCCATGTCCGCCACCAGGAAGGTTCCTTGGTTTGTTCGCTCGACGCTCGCAGGTTCATCGAGTTGCTTGGGAGCGGCACCCCGTTCCCCCATCTTGCCGAACTGCCAGACGATCGCGTTGTCCCTGATCTCGATGATTCGATGATGGCCCGTGTCGGCGACCAGGGTGCCGCCCTGAGGTGTCCGCCACGCGTACCGGGCCTGTGCCAGTCGCTGTCTTTCGCCACCGGACAGACCGGTGTATTGCCAGCTGACCTGCAGCTTGCGGTTGACCTCGAGCAGCCGGTGGCGCGAGCGATCCGCGAACAGGAAGGTCTCGGGCAAGTTGGGTGGCAGGGCACTGGCCTGGGTCTCGGGGGCGGGTGCTTCCCTGGGCTGGACCTCGGGGGCGGGGCTTTCTGGCTGTGAGACCTCGCCGGGGGAGGATGGCGCACCCAGGTTCAACTCCCTGGCCGGACGGCCCTCGGCATCGACACAGACGGCACCGCCGCGGCCGGCGATCCACGTCCGACCCTGGCCGTCGCGCTCTGCCGCGTAAGGGTCTCGGGCCGCCGCTCCGCCCCGCGCCGGGGCGATCCGGTGGGCCCAGCGAATCTGTCGCCCGCCGTCCAGCTCGAGGACGCGCTGGTTGCCGGTGTCGCAGACGAGGAGGCCGCCCTCGGGCAACAAGGCAATGCCCTGGGGATCATTGAGCTGCCCGGCCCCGGTGCCCTGGCCGCCACCGAGCCGGCTCGAGGCGTTGCCGTACTGCCACAGCACCTCGCCTTGCGCATCGATACCGAGGATGCGGTGGTTTCCCGTATCCAGGATGACCGTCAGACCGTCGGGCCGACGCAGGGCCGCGCCAGGCTTGAAGAGCAGGCCACGCGCCACGCCGGCCTTGCCAGTCTCGCCGTAGCTCCAGACAACGCTGCCGACGGGAGTCACCTCGAGCACACGATGTTGGCCCGTATCAACGACGAGCGTATGGCCGTTGGCGAGCCGGGAAGCATGACGGGGCTGCCTCAGACGCTCGGCATCCCCGCCTCCGAAGCCCCAGACTTCCGTCTGGTTCCTGCGGTCGAACTCGATGACGCGGCCCAGGTCCAGATCAACGAGCAGCACGTTGCCACCCGGCACCCGGCGCACCATCGCCGGCATCGGCATCCGCTGGGACCAGGTCTCGCTTCCGTCCGGGGCTAGCCCGACGGCCCGGCGGCGCGGGGGATCAGCCAGCAGCACCTCACTGGCGTCCTGGTCGACCCAGGCGTCGACCGAGTGGACTTCGCTGGCTTCATCGGTTGTATCGGGACTCCGGTCCTCCGCTTGCATGCCGGCCCACGCCGCGAGGGGGGGCGTCAGGATGTCTGCTTGCGGTTCGGGCATGTCCGGTTCGGCAGGCTTGGCTGGGGGCGGGTCGGGAACGGGATTGGCCGGCTGCCCTGACCGAAGGGCTGCTGCCTGCTCGAGCAGCTGGGGGTAGCGACCCGTCAGAAACCGGGCGAGCTGCTCCTCTCCGATGACGACTGCCGTGGGTTCTGCACCGCCGGCCAACTGGGCGGCCAGCTGCAGGCCCGTCGGGTCCCGCGGGTCGAGCATGGCGACCACGAGGCGGCCATCCTCGCGAAACAGCGGCACCATGCCCAGCGACCGCACCATCCGCTCGGGAAGCTGGGCCACGACCAGCGGATCGACCCGGCTGTCATCCAGGGGGCCTGCCTGGGGGTCGTTGTCTTTCAGGCGGGCCAATTCGGCACGTGTGACGACGCCCATCCCGATGAGCACGTCCGTCAGGCTGGGCGTCACAGGCAGCCACTCGCGCACGGGAGGGTGCGCCAGCGTGAGCGGCAACATGTCAAGCGGTGCGTCCTTCTCGAGCTTGCGTCGCTGCAGGTCGATCGTCAGCAGTCGATGGCGATCGGCCTGCGTGCCCTCCTGCACGATGACGTTCAGGCGGTGCCCGTCCGGGGAGACGCGGAAAGACTCGATGGGGGCGGACGTCGCCCGATGGCCCGGCAGGTTGAGCAGGTGGCGGACACGCAGGTCCGCGGTCGAGACTGTCAGCAGGCCCAGTTCGTCCCCCGTGCGGTAGAACAGGACGTAAAGCAACTGGCCATCGGGACTCAAGCCGAGAGGCCCCAAGGGCCCTGTAGGGAAGTTCTGGAAGCGCGGCTTGCCTGTCGTCAGGTCGATGACGCCCAGGCGTGGCGTCTGGCCATCCGTGACCCAGCCTTGGCGACCGAGCACGGCAAGTCCGAGGCCTTTTCGGCCACCGGCCGGACGGATCTGGACTGCGGCTGCCTGGGTGCCGGAAGCCGCTGCGATGACGTGGACGATGCCCGTCCCGCGATTGCCGGCGAGGATGAATTCTCCCCCGGGGGACGTGGCGAGATCGATGGGGCCGACGGGTTCGGGCTGGGGAGACTGGATCGGGCTGGGCAGGGTCAGAATCGAGGGGGAGGTCGCGCGCTGGGGCACGCCGGCGAGTGCGAGAAAGCCACCCTGTGGCGTGGCGAACAGGCCCGGCCGGACGTTTGCAGGGGCCTGGACGACATCCTCGATGGCAAGGCCATCCATAGAGAGCACGAGCACCCGGCCGTCGGTCCAGCGAGGCCAGCCACCCGTACCCACGGGATCTCCCGCTTTGACCGAGGCCATGACCGTGCCGCGTCGCGGGTCCTTGAAGGGCACGACCTGCGCGGCATCGTCGGGGACGACGGCCGGTGGCATGGGAATGGGCTTGGCGACGGTTTCCTGCTGGACGCGCCGCTGGGCCTCTGCCAACTGGGAAGGCGTGACAAGGCGGGATCGGACGAGCAGATCGCCAATCAGGGCGTCGTCGGGGACAGGATTCGACACGACCGGGGCACCGCGGGACGAGTAGGACCGGGCTGCTTTTGACGAAAGGCCCTCGCCTGCCTATCATACCTCCCTGTCCCCGCGCCGGACCTGACGTGCGTCACGTCGGGGTGCGCAATTCGGAGGTTTCCGATGGCCGGTTCACCCCAGCCCCAGCAGCCCGGTGCGCCCCAGACCGGAGGATTGCCCGGCCAGACCTCGCCGACAGGGTCGCTGCAGCAACGCCCGCGCAAGCTTTGCCCGGTGATGAGCACGGCTGCCCAGCAGGCCGGGTGCGTGGAGCACAACTGCGGCTTGTGGTCCCAGGCCTACAAGGCGTGCGGGCTGGCCTGCGGGCCGGATGCCATGGCCGCGGGCTTTGAGAAGCTCGAGTCGACCTTCGACTACATGACCAAGATCATGGCGGACATCAAGGCCAAGATCTAGGACGGCCCTGCGGTCGTCTCCTTGGCGAAGGGGTTGGCGGCGCGTTCGCGGCCCACGGTGGTCCCCGGCCCATGTCCCGGAAGCAGCAGCGTCTCCTCGGGCTCCTTGAGCAGTCGTGCGAGCGAGGACCGATGCTCGGGATGGTCGGTCGGTCCCCCGAAGGTCCGGCCCAGCGAGCACGCGAACATCGTGTCGCCCGGGAACAGCCTTGTGCCCAGCCGCCACGTACACCCACCGGGCGTGTGGCCCGGAGTGGGCAGATGGCGCACGTCGGGATCCCGAAGTGCATCCGGATGGAGAAGGGGCCCCTCGACGCCGCTGGCACGCGCCAGAGCATGGTCCCGAGGGTGCAGGAACACGGGGGCTCCCGTTTCTCCGGAAAGCCAGCCTGCGCCTCCTACGTGGTCCCGATGCCCGTGCGTGACAAGGATGCCTCGCAACGTGACATGCTCCCTGTTCAGCCACGCCCGCGGCACCTCGGGCCGGAAGCCCGGGTCGACGACCCAGGCCGTCCTGCTTGCCGGTTGCCAGACGATCCACGTGTTCGAGGCGTAGCCCCCAGTCGCTTCCGAGAGCGTGCAGCGCAGCGTCTGCCAGCCATCGTCCGGTTCTGCCAGGGGTTCGGGCCGCGATGTGCCGTTGGCGAGGGCCGCAAGGGCTCCTCCACGCAGATCGAGGCAGCGGCCCAAGTCGTCGGCCGCGTCGGCTGGCAGGGGCTCGGCGAGTGACTCCCAGGCGGCGAGCCGTGTCTCGGGCAGGCCAGTCCGACCGGCCACCTGCGCCCGTGGCAGGCCGAGCCCGGCGCGGGCTTTGGCGATGACGTCGCCCGCCTCGTCCTCGAAGGGCACGATGTCCGCGAGCGTGCTGGGTTCCGGCATGTTAACCTTGACCTATCCTGAGTCCCATCTTCGTGGAGGTTCTCCCATGGCCACCGCCATTGCCCACAAGCTTGAGGAGTTGCTCGGCGCCGAAGCCGACAGTCTGCTCAACTACGCCTGCAAGGGCATCGACAAGTCCCTGCTCCACCTGCCGGGTCCTGACTTCGTGGATCGGGTCTTCACCCCCTCCGACCGACCGATTCCCGTGCTCAACAACCTGCAGCGCCTCTTCTCCACGGGGCGTCTCGCCGGCACGGGCTACCTGTCGATCCTGCCCGTCGATCAGGGCATCGAGCACAGCGCCGGCGCCTCCTTCGCCAAGAACCCCATCTACTTCGACTCCGAGAACATCGTTCGCCTCGCCATCGAGGGCGGTTGCAACGCTGTGGCTTCGACCTACGGCGTGCTGGCCTCGGTGGCTCGCAAGTACGCCCATCGTATCCCCTTCATCGTCAAGATCAACCACAACGAGTTCCTCTCGTACCCCAACACCCACGATCAGGTCATGTTCGGGTCCATCGACGAAGCTGCGGCGATGGGTGCAGCGGCCGTCGGTGCGACCATCTACTTCGGTTCCGAGGAGTCGCGCCGGCAGATCGTCGAGGTCGCCGAGGCCTTCGAACGAGCGCACCAACTGGGCTTGGCGACCATCCTCTGGTGCTACACCCGCAACAACGGCTTCAAGAAGGACGGCACGGACTTCCATACGGCGATGGACCTGACGGGTCAGGCCAATCATCTGGGTGTCACCATCAAGGCCGACATCGTCAAGCAGAAGCTGCCCGAGGTCTTCAAGTCCGGCTACGAGACCATCAACTTCGGCAAGATCGACAAGCGGGTCTTCACCGAACTGTCCGCGGACCATCCCATCGAGATGACCCGCTACCAGGTGGCCAACGGCTACATGGGTCGTGCGGGCCTGATCAACAGCGGTGGCGCCAGTTCGGGCGCCACGGACCTGGCCGAGGCGGTCAAGACGGCCGTCATCAACAAGCGCGCGGGCGGCATGGGCCTGATCTCGGGCCGCAAGGCGTTCCAGCGTCCGATGGCCGAGGGCGCGGCCCTGCTTCACGCCATTCAGGATGTCTACCTGGACCCCGCCGTCACCATCGCCTGATGTCGTTCCGCTGCGGTCCGGTCGTCCTGCTCGGGGCCGGCCGGACCGTTCGCTGTGGGGCCTTAGGCCCGCAGCAGCGATGAGGTGAGCCGCAGGTAGACTCCGGGGTTCTGCTGCAAGAAGCGGCGAAGGTCCGATGCCGCCATGCGGTAGGCGGTGACGGGGCCGCGTGCCACGAGGTGCCGCGATGCGGGCTTCTGGTCGAGAATGCGGTCGAGCTCTCCCGCGATTTCCCCCCCGCCCCACGTCAGGTCCGGAAGGCCATCGGCCTCGCCGACAACGAGGCCCTCGTCAATCAGATAGCAGACCCGCGCCCGTTGGCCGGCCTGCGTCAGTTCCGTGCCGTCGGGCAGCACCACGGCCTCTAGCAAGCCTTGGAATTGGGTGCGCTGGGTGGGCGTCAGCTGCCGGAAGACAGGCGAATAGGCCAGCCTGTCCCAAGCGGGCAGCTGCCGGATGCTGGCGAGGCGGCGAAGCGTCTCGAGGAGTTCCGTGCCGCGCAGCAGGTAGAGCAGGTCATGGGCGGCCATGGTGAGGACCTCGAGGTCCGACCGGGCAACGACGTCCGCCGTGCGTGGCGTGCCAAGGACAATGGCCGTCTCGCCGAAGTAGTCGTGCTGCCCGTATATCGCGACCTCGCGGCCCTCGCCATCGAGCACGGCAGCCTTGCCCTCGACGATGATGAAGAACTCGCCACCGGGGTCCCCACGCCGGATCAGGATTTCCCCGGCCTTGCAGCGACGCGCCCGCGTCATCGAGAATGCCTCGGCCGCCTTGGCCCAAGGCAGGCTGCTGAAGAGGCCCACCCGGCTCAGGACATCCAGCGTTGTCTGGGCAGGGCTGTTCCGCGGTCGCTCGTCGACCAGCGTCACCGTCTGGTCGAGGCCCGCGGGTGCGATGCGCATGCCGGTTCCTTCGGGCAGATTCCGCGCGCTCAGGTGAATGAGCATGACGCGACGCCGGACGTCTTCAGGCAGCTTAAGGAGCTCCTCGAGGCGCGTATGCAGGGGGGGGATGCCGGCCTCGTGCAGAACCAGGTCGTGATGCCACGGGAAGCCCATCAGCTGGTCGAGACGCGCCTGATCGATGACGCCCAGGCGATGCAGGGCGCGGAAGGTTGCAGGGTCGTAGAGCGTGTCCGAACTGTAGACCAGCGAACGCCCCCCGTAAAAGACCTCGAAGCCCACGCATGGGACGGAATGCAGGGAATATCGGAAATGGAACTCGGCCCCCTCGATACGGATCGGTTCGCCGATGCCGACGGGCGTGAAATCAAACAGGGACGCGAAGCGGGTCCGGGACAGGCCTGCCAGCGGTGCGTTCTTGATCATGAAGCTCCGCATGATCGTGGGCGTCGTGAAGACCCGGATTCGGCCTTCGGCGAGCACCTTCTGCAGGGTGCCGCCGTCGTGATCGGCATGACAGTGCGTCAAGACAATGGCATCGATGAGCTTCGGGTTGATCTCCTGGTCGCGCAGCCAGTCCATACTGCCGACGGGAGGGTCCACGAGAATGCCGCGATGGTTGGCCCAGATGATGAAGCCGCTGGTCATCGTCTCGGGATCGAAGCCGTGGCCGGTACCGATGAACGTCAGGCCGAAGGCGGGCGGATGAAACGGAGCCATGCGGACATGGCGCTCGCTGGCCTGCTCGGGCAAGGGAACCTGCTCCGGGAATCGGGCCAGTTTCGTGTCACCCTCCAGCAGGACGAAACCCGCACCGGCTGACTGGCGCACCGTCACGCCGTCGACCCTGGCGATGCCCTTGCGATCGAAGGTGACGAAGGACAGCATGTCGCTCAGGTCCATTTCGACACCCCGGAACGGACAGGTCTTGAAGTAGCGGAACTCCGCGGCCAAATCCGGCACCGGGCCCCGCAGGACCTCGCGCGAGACATCGGGTTTTTCCGGGCCGAACACTGCCTCGCGCATCATCGCCGTCAGGTCCCGCTTCTGCCGCTCTTCGCAGATGACGGTGGTACGTTTCCGTTTGACGAAGTAGTTGTAGTAGACGGGAAACTCGAGGTCGGCGAGGCTGATGCCAAGTTCGGCCGAGAACAGGTGCCCGGGCAGCACGTAAATGGCGGGGACACCGTCCGCTGTCCCGATGGTGTCCTTGATGGTCTCCGGCACCGCACCGAACTGGATGGGACCCGCCGGAGTCCGTGCGAGCAGACCGCCGCGTGCCAGCGGCACGGGGCCTGGCGCGACCTCGGGACTCATGCCGACACCATGCCCGCTCTCGCTGATTCCTCACCGTCGGATCGTCATCAGGATGCCTCGGTTTCCGTGCCGATCAGCGAGACGCAGCAATAGCCGACGCCCCGTTCGGTCCGGATGGCCACCGGGGAGGGCCCGAGGCGATCCAGCTTGTCCTGCAGCCGGCAGATGTGGACGTCGACGACCCGGTCATCCCCGAAGAAGTCGTCGCCCCAGACCCTGAACAGGATGGTGTCGCGGGTGATGGTCTTGCCCAGGTTAGCCATCAGCAACACCAGGAGCTTGTACTCATTGAAGGGGAGGTCCAGCGACTTGTCACCGAGCGTTACCGTGTGTTCGTCATCGTCGATGCGCAGGTCGCCCACCTCGAGGATGTGGCGGGCCTCGGTCATGCTCTGGCGCACGCGCTCGACCCGCCGCAGGTTGGCCTTAACGCGGGCGGCAAGCTCGACCCTCCTGAAGGGCTTGGTCATGTACTCGTCGGCACCCGCCGCTAGCCCCACGACCTTGTCGGTGTCGCTGGCCTTGGCCGTCAGCATGATGATGGGCAGAGCATGATCCCGGCGCAACTGCCGACAGACCTCGAGGCCGTCGACATCCGGCATCATCAGGTCGAGGATCAGCAGGTCCGGGATTTCGCGGCGGCACGTCTCGATCGCTGCGGAACCTCCGGCGACCGTCAGGATCTCGTAACCTTCGTGTTCGAGCTGCTTTTGCAGCAAGAGCCGCATGTTGGGGTCGTCGTCGGCGATCAGGATTCTGGCCATCTCGTTCCTGCCTTGGTGAGGGTGGGGAGGGGTCCCCTCTTGTAGGGCCTCGGCGCCCGGACGACAACGGAAATCTGCCTATTTCGCGCACAACCTCTTGCATCGGCTTGCGCTTTCCTTTATGGTTTCTTAACTTGCGCTTATTTTAGAGGTGTCTGATGCGTCGTTCAGCGCTTTTGTTTGCCCCGATCGCCCTCGTGGCCTGCGGCACGCCGCTCGTGGCCGGTCAGCAGCCGGTCGTGGGCGCCCGTTCCGTGGTCGTCGCGCCGGCATCGGCGGCGCAAATGGTGTTCCGCAGCACCCATGAGGCCCAAGACCGGGATCTGGCGGCGGAACCCGTCGCGCTCGAGGCCTTGGTCCGGCGTCTCGCGGGCGAAGGACGCCTGGAGGCAGGTGTCCGGGTGTTTCCGGTCGAGGCCGTTCGCCAGCCCAAGGCCTATGCCGGACCGCGCGTGGCGACGGGTGTTCCCGTGGTGGGGCGCCTCCTGGCCGATGACCTCTCGGGTGCCCGCTCCCCTCTGGCCTACGCGACCGTCGAGGCCCTGGGCTCGGGCAACAAGGTGGTGGCCGCAACGACGACGGACGCCGCGGGGAACTTCAGCCTGGACATCGACCCCAAGTTCCAGCGCATCGGCCTGACGCTGTCTTACCGCCTCGCCAACCAGTTCTGGGACATCGAGAAGTATCGTTGGGAGGGGGCGCCGTTCACGGCCGGTTCCGGCGTCGATCTGGGCGAGATCGGCCTGGTTCGTGGTACGGCCAATGCCGAGGCGGCGTGCATCCACGAGATTGGTGTTCGCTACGTGGAGACGTTCCAGCGTGAGGGCGTGTCGCTGGCTTTCTGGAAGGCTCGCATCGGCATCACGTGGCCCGGCAGCGCCGACTACTACAGCTTCGGGCAGGTCAACATGACCCGGGCCAAGCAGTGGGACGTCAATGGCCACGAGATGGGCCACGCCATCAGCGACCAGGGCCTCAACATGCGCTTCGGCGGCGGGCAGCACTACATCGATCGCTGCTACGACGAGACCATCGCTTTCTCCGAGGGCGTCGCGAGCTACCTTAGCCTGGCTGTCAGCGTCCCCAGCGATGCCCCGAACGCCAGCTTCGAGTTCATGGTTCCGCGTCGTGCTCCGCTGCGCTACGAGAACGTGCCGGACGAAAAGGATCCCGAGCATCCTGACGCCCCCGCCGTCTGCCGCGGGCCGGGCAACGAGTGGCGCGCCGGCGCGGCCATGTGGGACCTGTACGACAGGCACGCCGATGGCACCGACCAAGTCGCGATTTCGTTCTCGACCATCTGGTCGGCCATGGCCAAGGGCAACGGCAAGCCTGCCATCCGCAGCGTGCTCGATGCCTACAAACTTGTGTCCGAGAAGGTCGACCCCGTTGTCCGCAGCGGCATGATCGGCGCCGCCGCTCAGAACTTCATCATCTTCAAGCCCTGAATCGATTCCGGAGGGCCCTGAATTGACGCGTTGGACCATTGAGGACGCGCATCGGCGCAGCGCCATCCTGAACCTGCTCGGGATGGCGGATTCTGGCGAGGACCAGCACCTTGTCGTCGAACTCTCGGCGGCATCGGCTCAGGCCCCCGCCTTGAAGGATCCGCTGACGGGCCTGATGACGCATTCTGTCTTCCTCGATGCCTTGCAGCGTCAGGATGCGACCAGCCGCCGCTATGCCGAGTCCTACAGCCTGCTGCGCATCGACGTGGACCGGCTGGCCGCGCTCAATGCCGCACAGGGCTACAGCGAAGGCGATGCGTGGCTGACCGAGGTGGCGGGGGTGATTCACGCGTGCATCCGCATCAGCGACATGGGTGCCCGATTGGCAGGGGACGATCTTGCCGTGATGTTGCCCCAGACGGACCAGGACGGTGCGTGGATCCTGGCCGAGCGCATCCGTGAGGCCGTCGCGATCCGACGGGCGGCCGTGCTGTCGCCGGCGCACTCCGGCGGTGCCGTCAGCATCGGTCTTGCCGAGGCCCGTCCGGGTGAGGCGCATGGGGCCTTGCTGGAGCGCGTCGAATGGGCACTCGCCATGGCCAAGCAGGCGGGCGGCAATCGCGTGGTGCGTGCGGGGGAGGAGGCGCCACCGGACGCCACGGCCATCACCCGGGGGCTGCAGTTCCGCCGCGAGGCGCTGGTCGATGCGATCGAGGCCTTGGCTGCCGTGGTCGAGGCCAAGGACGGCTATACGTCGAGCCACAGTTCCGCCGTGGCCGAGTACGCGACACGACTCGCCCGGCGCGTCGGCTATGACGGAGAGCGTCTCGAGACGTTCCGTCTCGCCGCCAGGCTGCACGATCTGGGCAAGATCGGCGTACCGGACGCCATCTTGAAGAAGGCCGGGCCCCTGTCCGACGAGGAATGGGAGCTCATGCAGCAGCACCCGGCCATGGGTCGTCGCATCCTGGGCAACACCCGCCACTTCAGCAGTGTTCTTCCCGCCATGGTTTATCACCACGAGCGTTGGGATGGCCGCGGTTATCCCGAGGGCCTTGCGGGCGAGGCCATCCCGCTTGACGCGCGCATCGTGTGTATCGCCGACGCCTACGGGGCCATGGTCGACGATCGCCCCTACCGCAAAGGCCTGGGCTACGAGACGGCCTGTTCGATTCTGCAGAAGGGGGCCGGCCTGCAGTTTGATCCCCACTTGGTCGAGATTTTCGTCGCGATGATTGCCGAGGAAGAGACGGGCGCCTTGCGGATCGAGAATCCTGATGCTCCTGTTGCCGCCGGACCCACGCGGGCAGACCTTGCCAATGAAGCTGCCTTGAAGGGCGCCTCGGACAAGGTCTGAATCCAGGCGCTCAGGTCCTGTTTTCGGCCCAGCGGGTCAGCACCTCGACGGCACGTCGGGCGCCCGACGCCGCATCGGGGCCCTCGGCCGGAAGCGTGAGGATCCGTTTGGCGAGCCAGTGGCTGTCCGGGAAAGAAGCGGCCGGGACCTCGTTGGGGACATCCCAGTGGACGGTCGTCTCGATGCCCTCGCGAAGCAGCAACTGCTTCAGGGCGGCCCGGGCCTCGGAGCGGATCGGAAAGCCATAAGGTACGACACCGGGCGGCAGGTCCGGCATGACCTGTTCGAGCCCCGGCAATCCCTTGAGGCCGCGTTGGTAGACCAGGTAAGCCTCGCGGCGCGACGCACGCCACGTCACGGGGTCGAAGTCCTGCAGGCGGGCGAGGGCATCTCCCGCGAGTGCCACGGGCTTTAGGGGGGACAGGTCCATGCCCGTCTCGTCCTCGGCGAGGCGTGCCATGGCCGCCTGCCACGCTGCACGATCTCCCGCTGCGGCAGCGCGCTCCTTGTCCTGCCTGAGCTGGGTCAGGCGCGACCAGCGCCGAAGGACGTCCGGTCCAGGCGCGGGCAAAGGGGGGATGTCGACCCGATCCAGCAGGAATCCGCCGGCCGGCACCGGGCCGAACTTGCGAAAGCTGCCGATGGCCCACCGGCCACGTGTCCAGTGCTGGGGGTCCAGCAGGCCCTGAACGGCGTCCTCGAGCACGGGCAGGCCCAGGCCGTACAGCCAATCTGGGGCCGGAAAGCCGAAGTAATGGACGACGTGAATCGAGCCCGCACCGCGCTTGAGCGTCATCAGGGCCTCCCGATCCGGTACCAGGTGCCGATCGACGGGGTAGAAGCGGATGCCCCGGGAAGCCTGCAGATACGGCTGGATCATCGAGCGGCAACCATAGGCAGGGACCAGAACCGCGCCTGGCGGGGCAAGATGGCGTTCCCACCAACTGGCCGCCTCGCGTCCTGACCCCGCAAGGACCACCTGATCCCGGTGGAGCCCAAGAAGTCGCATCATACGCTCCTGCGCGGCCGGCGACACGGGCGGGGCGCTGCCCCCGATCCCGGGGGGACCGCCGTAGAGGCGCAGATTGGGCGACGGGACATCGGCGGCAGGCACGGCCACATCTTGGGCAACGCCTGCCCGATCGTCAATCCTTCAACGGCTCCCAAGGTTGAACTTCACCGTGTCGGGTACAGCCATACCCATGCACGTCGTTGTCCCGTCCGAAGTACTGCCCGATGAAGCCCGCGTGGCTGCCAGCCCCGATACGGTGCGGACCTGGGTCGGCCAGGGTTACCATGTGGTCATCGAGGCCGGGGCCGGAACGAGGGCTGGCGTTGCGGATGATGCCTACGCGCAGGCGGGAGCCGCCGTCATTTCAGACATCCTGCCCGAACTCGGCAAGGCGGATCTGGTGCTTAAGGTCCGTCGCCCTGCCGGGCCGGGTGAGGGTATCCGCGACGAGATTGCCGCGCTTCGCGAAGGGTGCACGCTGGTCGCGATCATGGACCCGTGGTCGCACGGGGCAGCGCTTGACGCCCTCGCCAGGCGCAGGATCGTGTCCTACGGGCTGGAACTGGTCCCGCGGATTACCCGGGCGCAGGCGATGGATGTCCTGTCCAGCCAGGCCAACCTTGCCGGCTACAAAGCCGTCCTCGACGCTGCGGCGGTCTTTGGCCGGGCTTTTCCGATGATGATGACGGCGGCGGGAACCATCGCCCCGGCTCGCGTCTTCGTGATGGGGGCCGGTGTTGCCGGGTTGCAGGCGATCGCGACGGCACGTCGCCTGGGCGCCGTGGTCTCGGCTACCGACGTGCGCCCTGTGGCCAAGGAGCAGGTCGAGTCGCTTGGCGCGACCTTCGTGATGGTCGAGTCGGACGAGACGGCGCAAGCCGAGACATCGGGAGGGTACGCCCGGGAGATGTCCGACGATTACAGGCGGCGGCAGGCGGAACTCGTCGCCCAGACCTTGCGCAAGACCGACATCGTGATTACCACGGCGCTCATCCCGGGCAAGAGGGCTCCCGTGCTGGTGACGGACGAGATGCTCGACCTGCTGCGTCCGGGATCCGTCGTCGTCGACCTGGCTGCCGATGCCGGTGGCAACTGCACGGCCACCGTGCCGGGCGAGATCGTTTCCCGCGCCGGCGTCTCGATTGTCGGGTACCGCAACGTGCCCTCGCGTTTGCCCATCGATGCGAGCGCGCTCTTCGCGCGGAACGTCCGCCATTTCCTCGACCTGCTCATCGACAAGGAGACGGGGCGTCCGCAAAACGACTCGTCCGATGAAATCCTTGTGGCCAGCCGCCTGACGGCGGGGGGTCGCATCGTGCAGGACCGCTTTGCCCCCTCGCTTCCCGTCGCCTGACCTGCTTGGTATCCCATGACGCTTCTGGCCGCTGCCCATCCATCCGTCGTCCATGAACTGACTGTCTTTATGCTGGCGTGCTTCGTCGGCTATTACGTGGTCTGGCGTGTCACGCCGGCGTTGCACTCGCCGCTGATGGCCGTCACCAACGCCATCTCGTCCGTCATCGTGGTGGGTGCCCTGCTTGCAGCCCTCAAGGGTGACCCGGGCGTGGCGCCCTGGCTGGGCGGCGTGGCTATCGGCCTCGCGTCCGTCAACATCTTCGGCGGCTTCGCCGTCACGGCACGCATGCTCGACAAGTTCCGCAAGAAGTCCTGATCCCGTTCCCTACCGGTAGAACCCAACGATGCTCTCGACCATCCAGGACCTCGCCTTTCTCGTGGCGGCCATCCTCTTCATCTTGTCCCTGCGGGGGCTGTCCAGCCCGGAAACGGCCCGATCGGGCAATGCGCAGGGGATGGCGGGCATGGGCCTCGCCGTGCTGGCGACGCTCCTGCCGGCCTTGGTAGGGGCAGAAGGCGGTGGCGATCTGATCGGCCGGCTCGGACCGATTCTGGGTGGTGTCGTCGTGGGCGGTGGGGCTGGCCTCGTGATCGCCAAGCGCATCAAGATGACTGACTTGCCTCAACTGGTTGCGGCGTTCCATTCCTTGGTGGGTCTTGCGGCCGTGCTCGTGGCGGTGGCGGCGCGACTCTCGCCGGATGCCCTCGGCCTGCCTCAGGCTGCCGGTGGCCATATCGCTATGGCCTCGCTTGTCGAGATGGGCCTTGGCGCCATCATCGGAGCCATCACCTTCACGGGTTCGATTGTGGCCTTTGCAAAACTGCAGGGCCTGGTCTCCGGAGCGCCCCTCGTCTTCCCGGGGCAACACGCCCTCAATGCTCTGCTGGGTCTCGCCACGCTCGGCCTCGTTGGCCATTTCGCGTCCTCTGGTGGCACTGAACTGTCCTTCTTCCTTGCCATCGGACTCTCGCTGTTGCTGGGCTTCCTCCTGATCCTGCCCATCGGTGGTGCCGACATGCCCGTTGTCGTCTCGATGCTGAACTCTTACTCGGGCTGGGCAGCCTGCGGCATCGGCTTCACGCTGCACAACTCGCTGCTGATCGTCACGGGTGCGCTCGTCGGCGCCTCGGGGGCCATCCTGAGCTACGTGATGTGCAAGGGTATGAACCGGTCGATTGTCAGTGTCATTCTGGGGGGCTTCGGGGGAGAGGCTGCGGCGGCCGGAGGCGGTGCCGCCAAGGAACAGCGTCCGGTCAAGCAGGGCAGCGCGGAAGACGCGGCGTTCATTCTCAAGAATGCCAGTTCGGTCGTCATCGTGCCCGGCTATGGCATGGCCGTCGCCCAGGCGCAGCACGCGGTGCGCGAGATGGCCGACGTCCTGAAGAAGGAGGGCATCAATGTGCGCTACGCCATCCATCCGGTGGCGGGGCGTATGCCGGGCCACATGAACGTCCTGCTGGCCGAGGCTAACGTCCCCTATGACGAGGTGCTCGAACTCGAGGACATCAACCGTGACTTCGCGCAGACCGACGTCGCCTTCGTCATCGGGGCCAATGACGTCACGAATCCGGCCGCCAAGACCGACCCGGCTTCACCCATCTTCGGCATGCCCATCCTTGACGTCGAGAATGCCCGGACGGTGCTCTTCGTCAAGCGCTCGATGGCTGCGGGTTATGCCGGCGTGGACAATGAACTTTTCTATCGGGACAACACGATGATGCTCTTCGGAGACGCCAAGAAGGTGGTCGAAGGCGTCCTCAAGTCCGGTTCGGCGCACTAGGTCCTTGGTCAGGGAAGCAGCAAGTCCGCGCTCCCCGATCGGGGATTGGTGCCTCGATCCGGCCCTGTTGCACCTCAATCACGGCGCGTTCGGCGCCTTGCCGCGTCTCGTCCGCGAGGTCCAGGACCAGTTCCGGGATCGCGTCGAGGCCGAACCCATGGTCTGGTATGACCGCCACCACCTGCCGGCGATGGATCGGTCGCGGCTTGCCCTCGCCGCTTGCCTCGGTGTACCGGACAACACGCTGGCGCTTGTCCCCAATGCCACGACGGGCATCAATGGCATCCTCGCGTCCTGTGCCGTTTCGCCTGGTGACGAGTGGCTGTGCACGGACCACACCTACAACGCCACGCGAAACGCGTTGCATCGCTGGGCGGCATCCCGCGGAGCCAGCGTGCGGGTCGTTGCCCTGCCCTTTCCCGTCTTCGAGGCAGGTGCGTGGGAGCAGGTGCTGCTCGATGCGGTCGGACCTGCCACGCGCCTGATGCTGCTCGACCACGTCAGCAGCGGCACGGGGGCCGTGCTCGACGTCGCACGCCTCGTTCCCGTGCTCGAGGGCCGGGGAGTGTGCGTGTTGCTGGATACTGCCCATGGGGCAGGGATGCTGGACGTTTCGCCCTTGGACAGCGGGGCCAGTTGGACCGTGGGCAATGGGCACAAGTGGCTGTTCGGCCCCAAGGGCAGCGGCTTCGTCCATGTCCGGCCGGACTTGCTGTCGACCAGCCAACCCTTGGTGACGAGCCACGGATGGAATGCTTCCGACGGGGACCGAGGCCGATTCCGCTGGATGGCGGACTGGCTGGGTACGCTCGACTATACGGCGATGTATGTCTTGCCCGAGGCGATTGCCTTCGCTGACAGCCTGCACGCCGCTGGCACGGCGGGTCATCGCCAGGCCTTGCTGGACCAGACACGACGGTGGACGCATCGCCTCGCCGAGGCGCTGGGCCAGCGGCCACCCTTGCCTGATGCCACGCTTGGTGCAATGGCCGTGGCATGTCTGCCAGAAGCGACGGGTACGGCACCTGACACGCCGCGGGACCCGCTGATTCAGGCCTTGCGGGATCAGCACGGTATCGTGGTGGGGGTTTTCAACTGGCCTTCTTGGCCGCGGCGTGTCCTTAGGGTCTCGGCCCAGGCCTATGTGCCCGAGGATGCCCCGGAGCGCCTGATGGAGGCGCTCAGGGATCTCGGGGCCTGTTGACCCGGCTCAGGGACAGGCGAGCAGGCTGGGATCGGCGACCTGGCCGTTGTTGTCGAGGCCGTAGCGACTGTTGATGCGCTGGGCTGCCGTCGCGTAGACGCTGGCCGACGCCTTGGGGCCGCTTCGAGGGATGGACTCGGCTTCGTCGAGCACCTGTCGGACGGTTTTGCCCCGGAGGGCAACGCCCGCCCCGTCCAGAGTTTCGACATTGACGATCAGGTTACCGAAACCGGGGGGCAGGCCACCCGGGTCGGAGACCCGGACATTGAGCTTCAGGGCCGATACCTCGCCCCCCAAGCTACCCCCTCGGTTGAGGGCAGGGTTGACCCATGATTGGGTCAGTGTTGCCGCCGTGCCCTGCGAGGGCAGGTAGACGGCCAGGTCCGAAGGAGTACTGAAACTCAGCGTGCAGCACACCCCGACCCGGAAAGCCCCGCCCGCGAACAACTGCGCGGAGTATTGGGCAACCAGCATGGGGGCTGGCCTGCTGGAGTTGTTCTGGCCCCACGCGACCTGCCTGTAGGTGCCGAAGGGGCCGCATTCGGGTGTAGGCGTAGAGGTCGGTATAGGCGTAGGCCGAGGCGTTCGCGTGGGTCAGGGGGTGAGCCTCGGAGGGCGCGTGGGACACCATGTCGGGGCTTGGCTGGGCATCGTACGCCCCGCGAGCCAGGCGCTAACGTCCTGCTCGGCCCGAAACAGGCCTGCCCGTCCGCATCCGGCGAAGACCAAGGTGCCCAGCACCATGGCCCATCCCCCCAGTTGCCGTCGGCGTACGTCCGGACCCTCCCTCGGGGAGGCCGGCTGCGGGCCGGCTCCCATACGGGACCAGGGCATGCCACCGGCCGTCGGCCCTCGGACACGAGGACCAACAAGCCGTGGTCAGGGCGCCATGCCCTTCAGGAACCAGGCGCGATCGATGTCATCATCGAGGGCCAGAAGCCCGCCATCCGCAGGTGCCGGTACCAAGGCCCGGGGACCCCGGATCCGGAAAGGGATGCCGAGCGCATTCTCGACGACGGTGCCGGGACCGACCCAGCGATGGAGCACACCATCCCGACCGATGACCTTGATGACATGGTTGCCCGAGTCCGAGATGAAAACGCGACCCACGGCGTCCACGGCAAGGCCCGTCGGACGACGCAGCAGCGCATCCAGGGGTTTCCCGGCGCCATTCCCGGGCTCCCCGGACCTGCCGGCAACCCTGGTCAGCAGGCCGCTACGGGGGGTCCAGGTCTGGACCGTATGATCGTCGGGCGTGGTCAGCCACAACTTGCCGTCCGGCCCGAACGCCATGGCCCCGATGTGCGTGTTCATGTAGACATAGCTCTGGATGTCCCCGCTGCTCCGGTCCATGGCCCGAAGGATGAAGCCATCCTCCACAACGACCCACTGGTCGTTGACCGCGACGAGCCTCGGGTCCGCGAATGTGGCGGTATTGGCGGAGCCATCGCCGACGACGGCCGCCGTACCGGGACCACCCGCAACGAGGTCGAGCCGGGCCTTGCTCAGATCCCAGCGCACCAGCCTCCTGTTGCCGCGGTCCACGATGAAGATGCCCGATGAGCCGTCGCGAGCGATCCCCTGGGGGTTCGACAACTGGGCCGTGCCCGCCTCGCCAAGGCCGGTACCCGCACCATTGCCTCCGATGAGCTGCGTCAGCGTGAGCGTCCCCGAACGGTCCCGTGTGACCTGGATGAGCGCCGCGTCCGCCCGGTCCGTCAGGACGAATCCGTCGTCCAGGGCGACGCCATCCGTCAGGTCATCGTAGGCGAGATTGTCGAGCGCACGGGCGTTGACGAAGCTGCCATCGACGACACTGCCGCCCCCGGCCAAGTAACCTTCGAGCGTGATGGGGCTCTCGGGGCGTACCGGGGCGTCGACCTTGTCCAGGCGCGCCGTCAGGTCAGCCTGGCCTGCAGGCGCATCGGACTCCATCATCAGGTCAGGCAAGCCATAGGTCGCACCCTCGACGACCGAGAACTCTTGGAAGCCCTTGGCCAGGAGGACTTCCGACTCATCCAGCAGCAAGGCGAAAAGCACGTAGGGCCTTGGATTGCCTGCGGGGCCTCCGGGCAGGCGCTGCAGGGCCTTGTCGTGGGAGGAGGGCAGGGCCGACGGCGAGATTCGGCGCTCCTGCCACAGCCAGCGGCGCCCCGTGGCACGGTCGGCATCCGCCAATGCGGCAGCGCCCGGGGCCTGTCTGACCAGATCGACCAGAGGCGCGGGTCCCCCCAGCCACCAGTTGGGGGCGTTGGGACCAGGCAGTGCGGACGTGCTTTCCCAGCCGTTGCGATCACGGTTCGTGGCATAGCCCAATAACGGCCCGGGGCCCAGGTCGAGGACACCGACCACCAAGGCCAACTCCCTGTCCTTGCCCAGATTGGCAAGCCGCTGGGCAAGGCGTGGTCCCGCCGCCAGTGCGCCTGAACCGGGCAGGACACGGTCCGCCGCAAAGGTCGGATGGGCTGCTTCTGACAGCCTTGTCGGGGAAGAGACACAGGCTTGCAGCAGCACGCCGAGTAAGGCTGCATGGTGCAGACGGTGATGGCGCGCCTTCATCGCAGCACCCTCAGGAAGGGACCGTCCCCGACGATGACGCTGCCGTCCGTTTGGGCGAGCAACGGTCCGGGACGAACCAGACGTGCGTGGGGCGCATAGCCATCGACGGGGCCCGGAGCCATATCGGCAGGGTGGCGCGCCTGTCCGGCCCACAACCGCATCTTGCCGCTGTCGGGATCTGCCTGAAGCAGGATGCCGCGATCCGGATCGGACAGGATGAGCCGGCCACCTGTCAGGGCCGCGACGTCACGGATGTTCCGTGGGGCATGCGCACTGCCGGCGGTGGCGCCGTCGGTCAGAAGCGACACGTTGCCCAAGGGAACTTGCGGGTCCTCCAGATAGCGGATGACCCGAAGCCTGTCCGCCTCAGCGACGACCAGACGACCGTCGGAGAGGGCTGACCCTGCCCTCAGGTCGCGGAATCGGGCGGAGCCCGTCGCCAAGAGGGCGTCGTCGATGACCCGGGCATCGCCCGCGACTCCGGCACGGAAAGAGCCGGACGCGAGCCCCTCGAAGTCGACGAAGGTATCGTGAATCCAGGCTTTGCCACCTTCGGGCAACGGGACGACGGCCCGGAAGGATGCGGGCAGGCTGAGGGACTCGGCATAGTAGGCAATCGACGGGGAAGCGTCGGCGATCCGGTAGGGGACAGGAGGATAGGCGGCATTGGCGTAGCTGAGCAGCATCAGGCCAAGGTCATTGCTCCAGGGTGCGATGGCCCTTACAAAGCTGCCTGGTGTGCCCAGCAGATCCTCGGCATTCTGGTTGCTGCGAACCGGGCTTCCCTCCCCGAATATCCAGAGATCTCCCGGGGCGGCCGTGCCGACGGCGAGCCGGTCGTCCGCAAGGAAGCGCAGGGCCGTGACCTCGGCGAGCGGAATGTCGTGACTGAAGGTGGCGCCAACGGTCCATGCGCTCGAGGATCCGGCAACTGTCTGGCAGTACGGCAGGTCTTGGATGGCCGCAGCAGGCAAGCCGGGTGTAAGGACCCGCACCGTACCGGTCAAGGCGTGTCCCTCATCAAGCGAGAGCGTCAAGGACGGCAGGCTCAGCGTCTGCCCGGGCACGAAGGCCGAATCGGCAATCGCCCTCTCCCGGAAACCCATCACCCGGCCCTGTCCCAAGGCTGCCGCGACGAGCACATAGGCGTGGGCGCCCTGGCCGTCCGGAAGCGGCAGGTTGCGGAAGGCGATTTCACGGCCGTTGCCGAAGCGGGTACCCGGGATGCGGCGCACCAGCCATCGGCTGCGGCGGTTGAGATCGCCAGGAAGCGCGACCGAGATACTTTCGGAGGCTTGCCGCGTCCCGACGAGGCGTGCGATGCCCGTGGGACCGTCCAGAGCCTGCTGAGCCCAGCTTTCCTCGACGGAGCCCTCCGCGAGGTTGCCTTGGCCGTCCTCCAGCATTTGCCGGCCCAAGACCCGCCCCTGGCTGTTCCCGAGGCAGGCAATGGCCACGATGACCTCGTCGACATCCTGCTGCAGGGCGGACGCACCGAGGTTCCACTGGACCTTCCGTGATCCCGGCTGCAAGGAATCTGGCGTGACCGTGACGGACAGGCCTGCCATCGCGGAGGCGACCGTGGCCGGGCGATCATTCGTGGGCCACGCCGCGCAACCGGAGATTGCAAATGCCTGGATGGCCGCGACCACGATGGCGCTCAGGACACGCTGACGGTTCACGGTGTCACCAGCAGGCGTGGGGACAGGCCATCGCTGTCCAGGATGAGGATGCGGCCGTTGGCCGACAGGGAGATGTCTATCGGGCGTCGCAGCGGGTTGCCGCTCAGGGCGGCCGGCATCACGGTCCGATCAAGCCACGTGCTGACCAGGCCATGCTCCAGGTCGATCCAGCGGATGGCCGCGTTGTCACGATCGGCGACAAGGACTCCGCCCCAAGGGGCCCGACAGGCTGCAACGGGGTTGTTGAACCTGGCGCTGGCAAGCGGCCCGTCGCGGAAGCCCGGGGTGGCCGATGCTGCGGCCACCAGTGTGCCGTCGTCCTCGAAGAGGCTGACCTGATGCTGGCTGATGGCCACGATGCGCCCGCCAAGCCTTCCGTCATGCGCGAGGGCCCGATAGTCGGCCGTGGCGTGCTGCGTCCGCATGATGCCGCCATTCATGTCCGTTGGCGCCCAGAGCAGCCCGTCGGCCGTCGCGGACAGGAACTGGCCCTGCCTGCGCGAAAGGGCGCGCACCGTGGGAATGTTCCCGCCACCTGTCAGGCCAGACAACATGGCTGCCCGGCTGCCATCCTGCATAAGCCTGAGGACGGCAGCGTCGGAACCACTCGCCACGTTCGTGACGCTGGCCAGCAAGGACCAGCCGGGGACCGGCTCGATGTCGGTGATCGCATTCAGGGCATAGGGGAGGCCTGCGGCTAACTGGGGGAGGACGGAGAAGCCGCCACCGGACTGGCCCACAATCTGGTCACCGCTTGCGAAGTAGAGCGTTCCTGCGTCTGTTTCCGCGACATGCTCGGGCAGGAGAGCCGCGCCATTGAGCATCGTTGCGAAAGCCGAAGGCCCGTACAGCTCGGAAACCTCACCAGAAAGGTGGAAGGCGGGTTCCGGAGCGTCGATCCGGATTCGGGTCACGGCGGATGCCACCGGGTGCCGTTCCACCGGAATGGTCATGTCGAGCGCAAGCGTGGCCGAAGTCAGCAGTTGTCCTGACGAGAGCCAACGGTGGCCTTGGCCCAGGATGGTACCGCGTTCGTCGCTGACGATGGCCAGCAGCAGCATTGCACCTTGCCCGACATCGGGGTCGGGCTCGAGATCGGAGACGGCAAAGGCCACGGATGAGGTCGAAGGATCCGGAGATAGCCGGTGAAACCACGTCAGCCAACGTGAAGGCTGGTCGATAGCGACGAAGGGCAAGGGCCGATCCGGAAGTTCGCCGGCCAGACTTGGCAGCCCTGGCGGAGGAAAGTTCAGCGCCCGACTGTTCAGGCCCGTGATGGTCGTCGGGGACAAGGGGCCCATGTCCGTTTCCGTCGCCGACCACCGACCAAGGCCGGGGTTCGCGCCGTTGTCGTACAGCCCTACCGTCAGCCGGGACGGAACGGGGGCGTTCGCGGCCACTTGCAGGCCGAAATTCACGACGAGGCGCCGTGGCGGTTCGACGGTTGTACGGTGCGTCTGCACGGAGCCGCCCGTCAGCACCACCTGGCACGCGGGCAGCAAGGTTGCGAGGGTGAGCGGCAGCAGGTGCCGCCAGAGGAACTGGCCCCGCACGGTCAGAACCTCACCACGGGACGAAAGCCCGTCTTCGAGGACGTAAGGGTCCCGGCGTCCACCAGCTCGGCATCCCACAGGGACCGCCGCATCTCACCTACGGCGCCGCCCCGCATCCAGGCGTTGCCATTGGCGATGCCGTCCACGAGCGCGGGAAACGGAGAGTCCGAGGGGGAACCGCTGACTCCACCCGGCACGCCATATCGACGGCGGTCCGGCCGCACATCCAACTCGGTGACCCATGCCGTCACCATCGGGCCAAGCAGGATGCCCTCGACCACGAGATTGGGGCCGCTGGTGAAAGAGACGCCCTGGGTCCACTCGGACACGTTGCCCATCAGGTCATGAACCCCGGCGCTGGTGCCGTCGTGGCTGGTAAGGTTCGTGCCCGCAGACCAGGCGCCGTTCCGCCCCGAGCCGGTCAGGGCCCGGGAACCCGCATCCGTCGGGTCGTCCACGAATGTGGTGCTGCCGTCGTCGGCATCGCGCCCCGGGTAGTTGTGGCCGTGGACCCTGGCGGCATTGCGGGTGGCGGCCCACACGGCGAGGGCCGTGTACTCGTCGTCCCGCAGGAGGTGAGCCTGCGGCAAGTAGGCCGCACAAGCCGCTGCAGCGGCTGCCCGGGTCACACCTGTCCACGGCGGGCACATTGCTGCGACCTTGAGCCCGCTCGCCGCGCCTTCGAGGGCACCCGCCCCCGTCACGGCGTCGCCCGCCACCGCGTCAGCACGGCTGGCTTCGTACTGGGCGACATAGAATCCCCCGAAGGTTTCGAGAGCCCAGTCCGTATCCTCCTGCCCCGAGGAGGGCTGGCTGGCGACCCAGGTTCCCCTGGGCGACGACGCGTAAGGGGCGCCGCAGTTGGCAGGATTGACGAGTTGCCAGGCGTCGAACCGCGGGATCCACACGAACGGACTGGCCACTCCACCGCTGACGAACCCGTGGAGGTGCTGTTGCAGGGGAGCCCCGGGATCGTCCGGCGCCAGACGGGCCGGGTCGCCATCGAGCGTCACGACCTTGCGATTGCCTGCCGTGAGGGCGACGGTGTCCCACGTGTGCACGTCTCCGGGGCGTTCCCAAACGGCAAAGACCCGGCAGGGCCCTGCGGGAACCCCGGTGAGCGAGACCTGCCGGTGCCGGTTGCGTCCACCTCCGGAAAACTTGCGGATGTGCCAGCGGCTGAGGTCCCTCGCACGCAGGGGCGGGACACCCTCGCGCATCATATGCTCCTGAAGGGCCTGCATGAAGACCGGCGCGGCGGCTGTCACGCTCTGGGCGTTGTTGCCTGCCGAGAAGCGATCCCCTGACTGCGGCATGTCGGCCAGATCAAGGATGCCCACGTAGAGGTCGCGGGTCGTGTGGGGCGGCGCCTTCAGGTGAAGGGCCAGCGCCGGGTCAGCCGCCGTGCTGCCCACCTGCAGCACGAGCGCGCCTGCCGGGGCGACGGCGGGATCCGGCCAGTCGAGCACACCCGAAGCGACCAAGGCCTGCTGGCCATCCAGGACGAGGCCGACCAACTTGAGGTTGGCCTGACCGCGGGGCAGGTTCCGGAACCGCAGTTCCAATTCGTGTCGATCAGGGCGACCAAGGTAGACCGAAGCGACTCGCTCCACCCGGTTCGCCTCGTCGCTGCTCAGGCCGCTCAGGCTCGCCACCTGAGGCAGGACGGCCGACCAGACCCCGCTGTCCATGCTGCGTCCGACCGCGGGCTCCCCCCCAAGGACCCAGCTGACGCCAAGGGCGGGTGAGGTCCCGCCGGCTGCCGTCGTGTCCACGAGCAGCACCCACAGGTGAGCAGCCTTGTCCGGCAGTTGTTGGGCGAGACGCAGGCTGACGGGGGTCGCCGAGCCGACGGACCCATCGGGCTGGTTGCCCTGCGTCGTAGGCGGCACTGGAACCGGCACGGCACAGGATGCCCCGGCCAGGCCGCAAAGGACCGTGGCCAAAGCCGCGAAGCGCGCGTGCCCCATCAAGGTTATCGTACCCGTCGCTTAGCTTGGCTATGCGCGCACCCTGCCACCGGACGGAGATGTTTCCTGTTTGTTAAGAGTTGCGCAAGGGCGCATTGCCGGGCCGACAAGGCCTCATCGCCACCGACGCTTGAGCAGGGAGGGGGAGCCATGCCGGGACCGACGACTTCGAGGACGCACGGACACCGTCTCGTCCACGCGCCCGGTCACAGGACCGCGCCTCGTTCCGCCAACAGGGTCGCGGCGTCGATGGGACGCGATGTGCTGACGCGGCAGGGCCTGCGGGCCGCCAGCTCCCCCGTGGGCGGTGAGGCCAAGACGCTCGAGCGTCCCACCGCCCCGGGACGTCGGTTCCGCGTCGATCGCTCCAAGGGTACGATCGTCAATCCCCGTGAGACCGGGGCGCGTCTCAAGGCCTCATGGAACGCCGCGACCACGACCTCCCGTGCGGCACTCGAGACCATATCGGAGCGAGGCAAGGCCCAGATGCGACGCCTGCTCGATGTGGCCCGTCGGTCGGCCGCCGGAAAGCGTCCCGGCGGCTGGTGCTACCGAGCGGTCAAGAAGTACTTGCGGACCGTTGGTTACGGTGGCCTCAACGCCGCGACTGTTTCCCAACTGCCACAGCGTGCGGCGAGGCAGTTCGGGGACTTCATGAACCGGGGAGACAATGCACGCCGATATGGCTTGCAGAAGCTGCCGATCTCGAATCCCTACCTGGCGCCGCCAGGGTCGCTCGTGGTGGTTCGTCCGGGGACTCCCGGCACGCGTCATCCATGGGCCGGGGATATCACCGTGGCCGTCGGCAACGGCCGGTTTTACAACGACGGCAACATGGGCTACGGCGGTTCCAAGAACTTCCCACGCGGAAACCGGCACGTCATCGGTATCTACGCGCCCGTCTGAGGCCGGTCAGTGGAAGAGGCGTGTCAGCACTTCCTGGCGCGCCCTTTCCAGGGCGCCCAGTACCTTGTCCTTGGCGGTTGGCGTCGGCCGGATGTCGATGACGCCCTGAATCCCCTGCCGGCGCAGCCGTTCGGAAATCGCCTTGGCATCCTTGACGGTCGGACCGTCCGAGGCGTTCCAGACCGAGACAGGAGCCACGTCCTGAAGCCGCGAGAGGGCTGTGGGCGTCAGCATGTCGTGGCGGACGACGAATGTCAGCGGGGCGCCAAGCTGGCTGGCTTGCCGAAGGAGCTCGTCGACCTGCCTGTCGCCCAACTTGGCGGAGGATGCTGCTGGGGGGTTGAGGGCCAGCGTGGCGGCGGGGAAGTTACGTCGTAACTCGGCACCCCACTTGGCCATGGCCTTGAAGTCCAGATTCAGCACGACGCGCTGGGGGTCGATGCCCGAAGCCCGGACTGCCCGAATCACGTCGGGCATGCGTTCGGGTTCCTTGACGTCGAGCTTCATCGCACGACCCGATATTGCCCCGATGGTCAGCCATTCCTCGAGCGACAGGTTGTCCCCCCGCTCTGACACGGGGTCATGACGCATCTCGAGTGCGTGGGGCGGATCCAGTTCGGCCCGGATATCACCTTCGAGGAAGTTGGCGCCATCCTTGAGCGCCTGTTCGAACTGCTCGCGGGTATTGGTCGCGTGCGCCGGTCTGGCAGCCGACAGGGGCTTGCCGGGAAACCAGCCCGTCCTCCCGTCGTGCGTGGACCGGGCAAGGTCCAGCAACCTCTGGTACTTGTCCTGAAGACGCTTCATAAGCGCGTCCCGATCGGACGGGGGCGCGGCAAGCCCGTGACCCGCGTCAGTGCCTGTCACCCGGCTTGACGGCGCAGGTGGCGCGGCAGGTTCCGTGCGTTTGATCCTCACGCTATCTTCCTACCCATGGACACCCGGAAAAGTCTTGTGACCTGAGTGGTTGCTGTTTGTATTTAGGTCAATGCGTATCCATGGCGCCTTGGCGGCTTCAGCTCTTCTGATACTCGTGGCCTGCGGGGCCCGTATCGATGAGGGACCCTCAGACGATGACGCGCTGTTCGGTGTCCTGAATCGTGTACGGCCGACGCCACCACCTGCCCGTCGCCTCGTGACACCGACTCCGGCCCGTCCCAGGGTGACACCGGCACCCGCTGCCACCCCGACGCCAAGGCCCACGCTTGTTCCCACGCCTACACCCACGCCTTCACCTTCACCTACACCTACCCCTACCCCTACCCCGCTGCCCTCGCCCGCAGGCATGGTCACGATTCCTGCCGGTACTTTCGTGATGGGCTCACCCCCCCAGGAGCCCCTCCGGGCGAACCACGAGGCGCAGCACGTCGTGACTCTGGCGCGGGCATTCTGGTTGCAGGTCTCTTCGGCCACCCAGGGCGAGTGGCTGGTCGCCTTCGGCGTCAATCCGTCACGTCATGGCCAGGGCCTGCAGCATCCGGCCGAGTCGATGACGTGGTGGGATGCCCTGGCCTATGCCAATGCGCGGTCGCTGGCCGAGGGGTTGCCTGTGACTTATCGGTTGAACGGTTGCACGGGAACGCCATGGCTGGGGATGAACTGCGGTTCGGTGGACATCCTGGCTCCGGATGCCAACCCCTATCGGGCCGTGGGTTATCGCCTGCCGACGGAGGCCGAGTGGGAGTATGCCGCCCGGGCCGGTACGACGACCAATCTCCACGTGGGTGAGTTGCCGGACGGGGATCCCCGGATCGCCACGATAGCCTGGTACGAGGGGAATGCCGGCGGGACGACGCATCCGGTGCGTCAGTTGTTGCCCAATCCGTGGGGCCTCTTCGACGTGGCGGGCAATGTCTTCAACTTTGTCTGGGATGGGCTGGTAACGTATGCCCCGACCACGACGGATCCGTGGGACAGGGACACGACTGGTCCTCGTGTCTGGCGAGGTGGGTGTTACCACCATGGTCTGTACTACTTGCGTTCAGCCGCGCGATTCGCTGTCAACCCTGCGGTCGGGGGTTACGCAACGGGCGTCAGGCTTGCCCGGACCTTGCCGACACCCTGAGCGCGACCCACACGCCCCGCGACGTCTTGCCGTAGGACCCTGACGCGCCTAAGGCTCCCGCGAGGCCAACACGGCGGCCACGGCCTGCCGCATGAACTCGGGAATGAAGGTGCCGTAGGTTCGCGGCATGGAACCCTGTTCCGTCATGCGGAACTGGATCTCGTCGTATTTCGCCTGGCCGTGCTTGGCGACGATGTTGTCACGCTGCTCGGTCTTGCTGAAATGGGCTTGCATGCCCTCGGGGTCTGCCTCGGGATGGAACTGGCACCCCAGAATCTCCGGGGAGACGCGCATGGCCATCACGGCCCGCTCCAGAGGAACGTGGGGACGCTCCTTCTCGATGGCGAGGATACTCGCGCCGACGGCCTGGATGGTTTCGTGGCGGGGCTTCAGGACCTGCCACTCACGGAAGTCGGCACCGTAGAACGGGTCGGGCAGGCACCCCATCACGGGATCGGTACGGCCGGCATCCGTCAGGTGGACGGGCAAGATGCCGAAGGACCCCGATCGCCGCGGCTCGACTTCGGCGAGGCCGAAATGCCGGCACATCATCTGGAAGGAGTGGCAGATGGCAAGGAAGTGTTTGCGTGGACCCGTTCCCTGGTTGTGGGCCCAGACAGCGTCCAGCAGGCGGAAATAGGCGGATTCCCAAGCCTCGCCCTCCCCATCGAACGGGCTGCCGGGGCCCCCCGAACTGACATAGATGTCGAAGGATGCATCCGGGGCCTGCTGGGCACCGCGGATGTCGAACTCCGTCACCTGAAGGTCAATCGCGGGATGTCGCTGCGCGGCATCGGCCAGTTGTTGCCGGAGGCAACGCATGCCCTGGTTCGCGACGCCCTTGTAGAGGTCGAGCAGGGCCACGCGAACGACGGACTGCGCCGTGGCCTGGCCCGTGGCCGCAGGTCCCTTCGTGCCCCGGGAGGTGCCACGCGAGCGCCCCGTGGCCTTCTGGGGCGGGGCGAGGATAGCGCCAGCCGTGGATTCGGGCGTCATCAGCAACCTCAAACGAGGCAGGCTTGCCCCGGACTGTTTCTACGATAGCCCAAAGCTGCGTGCTGACAAGGGTTTTGCACGCCATGAGGCATGCTGGGGGCGGAGATTGTCGTGTCGTGGACCTCAGATGAACCACGCATCATCGGGGCGCATGCTTCCCCTGTTTGAGGTATGAAGGTCCCATGTCGGACGTCCCGCGGTTGGTCGAGGATCTGGCGCCGGGCGGGCGTTTCGGACCGCCGGGCGGCATGGCCGCCACCATGGCACAGGCCATCCCGGAGGGACCATGGATGTACTTGCCTTGTGATGTCCGGGGGCTGCCCATGGCACCCCGGGAGTGGCATCCGGGGTGGCTCATCCCGGTCACGGCGGGTGCGGCCGGGCTGGCCCTCGGGGGGTTGTGGGGAGAGGGCTTGATCTTTGCCGCTGGCCTGCTCCTGCTTGGGGTCGGCAGCCTGGGGCACGCGTTTTCAGGTTGGCTGGCCGCCTGCTGGCGTTGGATGCTTGGTCAGGCTGGAGAGGTCTCGTGGCGCTCCGGATGGCTTGTGGCGACCAACGGTGCAGACCTGCGATTCGTCGCCTGGCGGCGACGAGGCGGCGACGGAGCCTGGCAGTGTCGGCTCGCCTGGTCTGATTCCCTCGACCGCATTGGCGATCTCGGGCCGATGCGATCGGGCAGGTTTTTCCTGGATGCCGGGCGACGCCGGCCCGTCAGCGTCGGCCCACTGCCCGCCGGACATCCGTTGATGGCGTTGGTGACCTGTCGCAAGGGCTGCCTGATGGGTGTGATGGACCTGTGGGCCCTGCTCGAGGCCCTGCGTGAGAAGGTCGCGCAGGTTCCCTTCGACATCGGTGCCCCCGTGCCGTTTCACACTCGGCGACGGTGACGCTGCGCGTGGCTCGCGACGACATGAAGATTCCGGATGCAACCCGCGATCGCGCCCGGGCAAGTCTCGCCGGCCTGCTCGTGGGTGACGCACTGGGCAGCCAGGTCGAGTTCTGCCATCCTGCCTCGATTCAGCGTCGGTATCCGTCCGGGGTGCGACATATGGCGGCCAGCCCCGTGTGGGATACCTTGCCCGGCCAGCCTACTGATGACGGCGAGATGGCGCTTGCCTTGGCACGGAGCATGGTGGTCCGGGGCACCTACGACCCGCAAGCGGTCTGGAAGGCGTACCAGGCGTGGGGCAACTCGGGACCGTTCGACATGGGAGGGACCATTCGGGCTGCCCTGATGGGCCGTCCGAATCCGACCAGCGAGGCCAACGGGGCGATGATGAGGGCGGGGCCATTGGCCTTGCCTGTCGGTGGTGCCAGTGTGGCCCGACGTGAAGCGTGGGCTGGAGCCGATGCGCAGTTGACGCACCCTTCGCCTGTCTGCGTGGCCGCCAACATTTTTTATGTGGGCCTCGTCGCGAGGGGCGTGGACGGCCACTCCGTCGGGGACCTTGCCGCGTTTGCACGTCAATGGGCCAGTCAGCCCGAGTGCCCGCCTCCCCTGCGGCGGACGGTACAGCTTTCCTTTGATGCTCCTCCTGCCGACTTCCTCACCCATGCCGGTCATGTCCTCGTCGCTCTGCAGAATGCGCTCTGGCACCTCTGGCAGCAGGACTTGCCGGCTGAGGCGCTGGTCGTCACCGTAGGAGAGGGCGGAGACAGTGACACCAATGCAGCCATCCTGGGGGCCTTGCTGGGTGCGGTCCATGGCCTCGCCGCCTGGCCGAAGGATTGGCTCGGGACGGTGCTTACATGCAGGCCCGCGCAAGGAGATGCGCGGACCGCGCGTCCAAGGCCGACCTCCTGTTGGCCGGTTGACTGTCTGGACCTCGCTGATGCGCTTGTGGGCAAATAGTTGTCTTTTGATGAGCAACTTGATTCAATTGTGTTAAGTCCCCGGCCCCATCCCGAACATCCGGGGCGCGCCTGGCCTGAAGGCCGGACACGGTGGCTTGCCCTCCGGCGATCCTCCGCGGGTTCGCCAGCGTTGCGCCTGCCGCCCCTCACCAAGGAGTCCGCGTGAGTCGTCGTCCGCCTCTGGCGCATCGGGAAGATTCCCGGTTCATTCCCAATCTTCCTGCGTGGCCATTGGCGGATGAGAATCCCGGCCAGTGGGGGCACGCGGGCTCCCGGTTCCAGCTGGATCCCGAGGGGCATGTGGTGATGACCGGGGGCCGCTATCCCATCAGTGGCAAGCCCCTGAAGAAGCTCCTTCCGTGGTTCCGCTCCGTCATCGCATTGCCCCTCGCGGTGGATGACCTGATCCCGTCGACTTTTCCGCCGTCCGTACCGGCGCCCTTCCAGAACGAGGGATTTCTCGAGACCCTGCGGGCTCATCTGTCTGAGGAAGCGGTCAGCCAAGATGCCGCTGTCCGCTTGCGTCATGGACACGGGCACACCCAAGGCGAACTCTTCGATCTGCATCATGGCCAGGTGGCCCGCGTGCCGGATCTGGTGGTCTTTCCCGTCGAAGAGGAGCAGGTGCTGGCGCTGGTGGACCTGGCGCGGGCCCATGACGTCGTCCTCGTCCCCTACGGAGGGGGAACGAACGTCACCGAGGCGCTCAAGTGCCGCAATGACGAACGCCGGATGATTGTTTCGGTCGACATGCGCCGCATGAATCGCATTCGGTGGGTCGACCGGGTAAACGGGATGGCTTGTATCGAGGCTGGCGCTACGGGCGCCCAACTGGTGGCCCAGCTTGCCGAATTGGGCTTGACCTTGGGTCACGAGCCCGACAGCCTCGAGTTCTCGACGCTTGGCGGCTGGATTGCGACGCATGCCAGCGGCATGAAGAAGAATCGCTACGGGAACATCGAGGACATCGTTCTGGACGTGCGTGTCGCGACGGCGCAGGGTCTGCTGCATCGGCAGGCCGTGGCGCCCCGGGAGTCCGTCGGCCTGGACCCGCGTTGGTGGCTCTTCGGGTCCGAGGGCAAGCTAGGCATCGTGACGGCGGCTGTCGTCAAGGTCCATCCGCTGCCCGAGGTCCAGGCCTATGACTCGGTGCTGCTGCCGGACTTCAGGGCGGGCATCGCCTTCATGCATGACTTGTCGCGGACCCGCCCGTGGCCGGCCAGCGCCAGGCTTGTCGACAATGTCCAGTTTCAGTTCGCCATGGCCTTCAAGCCCGATTCCGAGGGCTGGCACAAGGTCAAGTCGCCCTTGTCCCGGCTTCTGGTGACGCGCGTGCTGGGGTACGTTCCCGACAGGATGGTCGCGTGCACCTTGGTCTTCGAGGGCGGGCGTGGCGAGGTCGCGGCCCAGCACAAGACGCTTGCCCGTCTCGCGAAACGGCACGGGGGCATGCTCGCCGGCGGTGAGAACGGGGCCAGTGGCTATCAGTTGACCTTCGCCATCGCCTATATCCGGGACTTCATGGCCCGCCACTGGGTGCTGGCCGAGTCCTTCGAGACCTCGGTGCCGTGGAGCAAGGTCGAGTCGCTCTGCGACAGGGTCAAGGCGCGCATCCGCGACGAACACGCGCGCCGGGGGCTACCCGGCCAGCCCTTCGTCTCGTGTCGGGTGACCCAGTTGTACGAGACAGGGGCCTGTGTCTACTTCTACTTCGCGTTCCATCACAAGGGCGTGGAGCGGCCGATGGAGGTCTATGCCGCCATCGAGCACGCCGCACGCGAGGAGATTCTGGCCTGCGGAGGCTCGCTCTCGCACCACCATGGCATCGGCAAGTTGCGTGAGGGCTTCATGGCCGAAATCCTCTCCCCGGCCGGGCTGGCCTGGCAAGAGCAAATCAAGCGTGGCCTCGATCCGACGGATGTCTTCGGCATCGGCAACCAACGCGTCGAGGTGACGCACGGATGACGACGCGCGGCCTCGGCTCCCCAGCCCTTGAACTGCCCGGTGGCGTCCGGGTCTCCGAGGCCCTCGAGGCCGTGCTTGTCACCGGGGCTACGGGCTTCATCGGCAAGGTCCTCGTCGCCCGTCTGCTGCATGATGCCGAGGCCCTCGGACTGCAGAGACTCTATGTCCTGATTCGCCCCAAGGCGGGCTGCGCGCCCGAGGATCGTCTGCATCGGGACCTGCTGTTCTCGCCTTGCCTGGCTTTGCTGCCACGCGAGGTCCTGGCCAAGGTCCGGGTCGTGGCCGGTGACCCGACACTCCCCGGATTGGGGATGCTTCCCGAACTGCGTGAGGCACTCGCCCAGGATCTGACCCACGTGCTGCACGTGGCGGCATCGGTCCGATTCGACTTGCCACTGCTCGAGGCCGCGTTGCAGAACACGCATGCGACGCTTGCGATGCAGGCCTGGGCCCGCGAGATGCCACGCTTGCGGCGCCTGGTGCTGGTCTCGACGGCCTACGTCACGCCGTGGCGTGAGGCGGCCATTGCCGAGTCGCCTGTCCACGTCGCGCATGACCCTGAGGCGCTGTTCGCCAGCATCATGGCGGGTCGTGAAGACGAGCAGTTGCTGTTGGCCGGGAGCGGCCATCCCAACACCTACACCTTCACCAAGGCCCTCTCGGAGCAGATCGCGCTCAGGCGCCAAGGCGACTTGCCCATGGCGATCGTCCGGCCAAGCATCGTCTCGGCCTGCAGGCAATTCCCCGTACCGGGCTGGATCGACTCCGTGGCGGCCTTCGGGGCCTTTGCATCGCTCATGCTTGCAGGGCGGTTGCGCGTAATCTTGGGGGGGCGCGGCGAGCGCCTCGACATCGTCCCCTGCGACGAGGTGGTCGCGCGGATTATCGCGGCGGCCGCAGTCGAACCGGACGGGGGCAGTGCTCTCATCGTCCATGCCGTCACTGGTATCGATCGTGCGCAGACCGTGGCCGAGTTGGCGGACGCCGTCCTGCGTCAAGCGCAATCCTTCCCGCTGGGAAGCACGCCCGTCTTGCGCTACCTCGGCCCCCGCGGCCTGCGTGGCCGCTGGATGGAGTGGCTGCATCACCACGCCTCCCTCACGTTGCAGGCGGCGTCGCTTTCCTTGTTGGGGCAGAGCCGGGCTGCCGGCCAGTTGCGCTGGCTTCGTGGCAACCTGGCCTCGGTCAACCGGACCTTCCAGCACTTCACGACGCACACTTATCGCTTCGAGGCTCGCTGGCCGATCTCGCGCCCCATCCAGCATAAGCCCTACGTGAGCGACTCCATCGAAGGCCTGCGGCGCCACCTGGCGGCCGAGTGGTCCGGCGAGGCCGTCCTCGCGGGCAGCGATGCCCGCGTCTGGTCCACCGACTGGGCCTGGTTCCGGTCGCTCAGGGCTGGTCATCTCGTGTTGCGCCTCGCGGCGCTGCTGATGGTCAAGGTCCTCCGGAAGGCCTTCACGGTCGTCTCCGTCGACGTGAATTCCTTCCGGAAACACCTCGCGGATCTGCCACCGGGCACACCGATGGCCATCCTGCCCACCCATCGCAGTTTCCTCGACTTCGTGCTCGTCTCGTATCTGGGCGTGACCCGGCCAGAACTGGGCATGCCCATCCCCCATGTCGCCGCGGCCGAGGAGTTCTCGCGGGTACCCCTGCTTGGCTGGTTCTTCCGCAAGGCCCACGCGTTCTTCATCCGACGTGGCCAAGGAAGGGCCGACGAGCGCCTGAACGAGACGGTCCGGGCCCTGCTCGCCGAGGGCAAAGCCATCGAGTTCTACCCCGAGGGCCAGCGGAGCCGTACGCGTCAGTTCCTGCCGCCCCGGACAGGCATGATCCGCAGCTTGCAGGCGACAGGCCGGGATGTGCTGCTCGTGCCCGTGGCTATCAGCTTCGAGCGCCTTGCTGAGGAGGATGCTCTGGCCCGGGAAAGGGAAGGGCATCCGCGCCCGCCGTTCCATCTGGGGCCTCTTCTGCGGTGGGCGCGTCGCATGATGCGGGGCGACGTGAAGCTGGGCCGTGTGCACATGGCATGTGCCGAACCGCTCGTGCTGCGTCCTGCGGATGACGCCCGCGCAGCCGCCGAGCATGTCGTGGCCCGGTTGCGGGCGGCGACGGTCGTGACGCGCTGGCACCTCGAGACCTTCCTCGATCACCATCCGGTTTCCGGTGTCACGGTCGGGGACATGGAGCGCTGGATCGAGGCGCGCGGTGGTCGCGTCCTGGCGTCAGGCACGAGGGAGAATGTCCGGGTTCCGAAGCTGGTCGCCGACTCGTTGGTTCACCAATGGCTGCACCACTTCGTGGTGGATGCCCGCGCCATGCATCCCGAAGACCCCTTCCTCGCCGCGCTGGAGGGTCAATGGAACGGCGATTCGGCTTTGGCCGCGATGCGGGCCGAGGCCGCAGCCCACGCCGATCCCGCATGTCGGAGGCTGATCCAGGCCGTTTACGGGCCGCTGCTGCGTGACGCCCACAGGACCATCCAGGGCATGTCGGTTTTCCCGTGGCCGAGGGTCCATCATGCTGTTTCGTTGGTCGCTGGCCTGCCGGGTGCCAGTTTTGCCAACGTCGAGCTTGCCATGGCGTTTCAGGGGAGCCGACCGGGACCGGCTAGGCCTGTCTCGTGACGGCAGCTGCCTGGTTCGTTACCGGGGGAACCGGCTTTCTGGGCCGGCTCGTCCTGCCCGGATTGGTTCGGGAGGGTCCGGTCCTTGCCCTGACCCGCAGGCCCGACGTTGCCGGAAACCTTGAGGGCGTGACGTGGCTGCAGGGTGACATGGATGTGCCCGGACCTTGGCTCGCCCGCCTTGCGGAGGTGCCCTTGGGGGGTATCCTGCACATGGGCGCCCACGTCGCACACACGCGCAGGGATGGCGACGGTGCCGTCCGCGACCAGGTCGAGGCCGTCGCTTGCTTGGCGAACCTCGCGAAGGAACGCGGCGTCCGGATGGTGTTCATCTCGTCGTCGGGTACGGTCGGTTGTTCGCTCCGACCTGATGATGCGCCGGACGATGATGCCCCGCACGTCGCGTCGATCGTCGGCCGCTGGCCCTACTACCGGGGCAAGGTCGAGGCCGAGCGGACGGCATTGCGCCTGCTTGCGGATCGCCCGGGTCACCTCGTGATGCTCAGGCCACCGATGCTGATGGGCCCCGGCGACACGCTGGGCAGGTCGACCTCGACCCTTCGCCGATACCTGTCGGGCAGGCTGCCGTTCCTGATTCGCGGGGGCATTCACGTCGCCGATGTCCGGGATGTCGCACAGGCCGTGCTGGCCGCATGCCGAATCGATGATCCGAATGCCGCCTACAATCTGCCGGGGCACGCTGAGGCCCTGATGCCCTTCCTGAAGCGTTGCGAGCGGCTTTGCGGGGTTCCTGCCCCGACGCGCCACGTGCCGTGGCCCGTGGCCTGGGTCGCCGCCTGGGCCAGCAACTGGCTCGCGGATCGGACGGGACGTCATCCTTGGCTGCCCGATCCGGTCGTCATCGAGATGGGTCGTCACCACTGGGGCCTCGTCGGCTCCGCCGCGCCGGTCGATCTGGGGTATCGCCCTAGACCGGTCGACGAGACCTTGGCCGAGACCCTCGCCTGGCTGCGTCAGGACATGGCGCCGGGCGATTCATCAACGGCCCGTGCCCACGACCTCCCCACCATCAACCGGGAGTCCGCATGATCACCGAAACGACCGGCAGCGCCGCGCCCAAGGCCGGGAGCCTGCAGAGAACGGTGGGCTTCGGGGGCCTGCTGTTCATGTCCCTGGGCTCCATCATCGGTTCCGGCTGGCTACTGGGCGCGCTCAATGCCGCCGTGGCCGCCGGGCCCGCCTCCATCCTGTCGTGGATCCTCGCGGCAGGCATGCTGTCCCTGCTGGCGCTGACCTTTGCCGAACTGGGTGCGGCGTACCCCGTCGCCGGGGGGGGCGGGCGGTTCCCGTACTACTCGCACGGACCTGTCGCCGGATTCGTTGCCGGCTGGGCCTCGTGGCTGCAGGCCGTCTTCATCGCCCCCATCGAGGTGCTGGCGTGTATCACCTACGTCAACAGCGTCGACTGGGTCAACCAGAACTTCAACATGATCACCCGGACAGGACCTCAGGCAGGCCTGTTGAACCAGACCGGCCTTATTGTCGCCGTCTGCTTGTTGCTGGTGTTCACGGCCATTAACCTGGCAAGCGTCAAGGTCGTTTCGGAGAGCAACTCCTTGGTCGTCGTCTGGAAGACACTGGTACCGGTGCTTGCGGTCGTGTGCCTGCCGTTCATCGCGTTCCATCCCGAGAATTTCACGGCCGGTGGTGGCTTCATGCCCTTCGGTTTTCACGGCGTCTTCGCGGCGCTCACGGGAGGTGTCGTCTTTGCCTTGCAGGGCTTCGAGCAAGCCGTGCAGTTGGCCGGGGAAGCCAGAAATCCGCGGCGCGACCTGTCCCGCGCGGTCCTGACGGCGATGGCCATCGGGGCCGTGCTCTACGCGGCCTTGCAAATCACGATGCTGGGCTTGCTCGAGCCGGCCAACATCCGGGACGGCTGGGCGCATCCCCTTGGCAGCGATCCTTCGGCGTATGGTGCGTGGTACACGATTGCCCTTGCCCTCGGTGCCGGCTGGCTTGCCAAGGCCCTGCTGATTGACGCTGTGGTCTCGCCGGCCGGGACGGGGGTCGTCTACATCACGACGACGGCTCGCCTGTCTTACGCGCTGGGCGAGGAACGCGAGATGCCTTCCGCCCTGACAAGGACCAATCGGCGAGGCGTGCCCGTGGTGTCCATCCTGCTGGCGGCGGGCGTGGGCCTGCTCGCGCTCGGGCCCTTCAAGAGCTGGAACGCCCTCGTTTCGGTGGCGACGGGCTCGACGGCTATCATGTATGCCTTTGCCCCGATTGCCCTCGCGTCGCTGCACAAGGTTGACGCCGACAGGCCGCGGAGCTACCGCGTGCCGTATCCGCGTCTGGTCCTGCCGGGCGCCTTCTGCTCTGCCAATCTCATCATGTACTGGGGCGGCTTCGGCCTGACGTGGAAGCTGGCGTTGGCCATGCTCGCCGGTTTGGTGCTCTTCGGCATCGGCGCCAAGGTCCGCAAGACCGGCGCGTGGGCCCACGTCCGTCACGCCGTCTGGATTCCCGGTTGGCTGGGCGGCCAAGTCCTGATCGGCTATCTGGGGCGCTATGGTGAGGGGACCTTGTCCGTCTTGCCGGCCTGGGTGGACCTGGGGGTCGTCATCCTGTTCGCCGTCGGCATCTTCCGATGGGCCGTCTCATGCGCCTTGTCCCCCGAGGGTGCCCGTGCGGCCGTCCAGAAGGACGCCGCCCAACTTGAGGCGGCGCCTGAGCCTGTCGTCGTCTCTGCGCTTAGTTAGCCCGAACGGAACAGTGGGGCACCAGTCTTGGCATCGGTGCCGCACTGCCCTCAGAAGCAGCCCCCGCACGAACTGACCGACCAGCGCCGGTGCTTGAGCCGAGGATCGAGACGCCGACCCTATTCCGGCCTGGGGGTCCCGGCCCGCTTCTCGAACAGCTTGCGGATGACATCAACGCCGATGGAGACGGGGTTGAAGGACAGAGGGCGAAACGACCCCAAGAACGGAGGCTTGATGTCGCCGAAGCCCAGCACGGAAAGTGGCGGTTTGATGCCGTCGGATCGCCCCTTGAGATACTCCTCGCGCGTCACCTTGCCGTCCTTGTCCGCGTCGAAGGCTGCTGCCCGACGCGCCTCGGTTCCAGTCAAGACGCCGTCCTCGTTAATGTCCAACGCTTTGAACTCGGCATCGTGAGCCCGATCCTTCTTGGCCTGTTCCTCGGCTGCCAGACCCTTTAGATACTCCTCCTGCGTGATCCGGCCATCGCCGTCCTTGTCGAACCGCTTGATGCCCGTCGTCTCGGTTCCGGTCAGGACTCCGTCTTTGTTGCCATCCAGTGCCTTGAACTTCCTTAGGCGGCCCAACTCCACCAGACCGGCCACCTCAAGACGGGTCGCTTCCCGGTACTCCTCCCGGGTAATCTTGCCGTCCTTGTTGGCGTCCATGGCTTCGATGCCCTTAATCTCGTTGCCCGTCAGGACACCGTCGTCATTCCCGTCGCGAATCTCGAACACGTCTCGCAAGGGAAGCGTCGGGAGTGAAAAAGGAGGCTTCAGGGGTGGAGCGGGAGGGTTTGGGCCGTGACCGCCGGCCGGGACGTTTGAGGCAGGTCCGCACCTGTTGATGGCTTTGACCGCATCGTCAAGCTGCGGCCGTGCTGCGGGCGGAAGCGCCTTAGGGCCAGAAGGGGGCTTGCGGATTTCGCTCACGACCATACCTCAAGTGGGGCTCACTAAGGCCTTGATACACGCCCCGGTCGTTGATGGCGCATTCCACAACGGAAATAGTTAGAATATTTGATGGTCGCGCATTAATCAAGCGGGCATCTTGTCGGATGGATTGCGTGTACGACCGCAGTCAGGTGCTTCGAGCGAGGGGCAATAGAGCTTTTACTTGACCGACCGCGAGGCCTTCGCTAGGATATCCTTAAGGTCACATTAATGGCTGCTTTATGATTATTTGGAGGACCAGTCTTGAATAAGTCGCATCTGCTGGTTGGCCTGTTGATGGCGCCCGCCGTGGTGGGCTGTGGTCAGGTTCCCCCGTCATCGGTGGCCGGCAAGTCGGCCGTGGTCTCGGCGCAGTCGGTACAGGCTGAGGCGCAGTTGCTTGATGCAGCATCCAAGGGGCGCACCGACCTGGTGACTGCGCTTCTGGACAAGGGTGCGCGCGTCGATGCCCAGAACACGAACGGTTACACCGCGCTCGCATTGGCTGCGTGGCGTGGCCACCGGGATATGGTCAAACTGCTGGTGGAGCGTGGTGCCCAAGTCGATCTGGGGACCCAGGAACGCAAGACGCCCATCCACTGGGCAGCGGTTGCCGGCCACGCCGAGATTCTCAAGGACCTTGTCGCCGTCAAGGCAACCGTGGATAACCGTGACAAGGAGGGCTGGACCCCGTTGGCCTGGGCTTCCTTCAATGGCCGGGTCGAAGCCGTAGCCGTCCTGATTGCCTCAGGTGCGGACGTCAACGCTCGCAATGATCGTGGCGTGTCGGTGCTTGAGCTGGCACGCAGCAGCGGTTTCGTCTTGCCCAACTTCGAAATCCTGCGCATGCTTCGCGAGGCGGGTGCGCGCTGACAGACAGGCTTGGCACTTGATGCAAGGGCCGTCCGCCACCGTTGGCGGGCGGCCCTTGCCACTAGCGGGATGCCATCTATGGCGAACGCGCCCGAGGAGGCTCGAAAGGAAATCAGTTGTCGTGGCGTCTTTCAGTCACGCCTATTTTAAGTGGAGCTGAGGGGAATCGAACCCCTGACCTCTTGAATGCCATTCAAGCGCTCTACCAACTGAGCTACAACCCCGAAGGGAGCCTAAGATTACCCTGACTGCGCACAATCGGTCAAGAGACTGCCTTCGGTCGAAGCGCTCGCTACCGGACGTCAGAAGCCCGGAACGGGCGGTGGCGCGGGCGTGGCCATCGGGGGGATCGCCGTGATAATGAAGGGTGGCGGCGTGGGAATCAACACGGGCGGGGGCGTCGGGATGTTCACAGGCGGGAATGTCGGGATCGCAACCGGCGGTGGCGTCCAGTCGTCGAACGCCCATGGTGTCGGCGTCGGGATCTTGGTATCGAGCATCGACGCGTTCAGAGCGTTGATCCGCTCCATCAGGGCAGCGTTCTCCCTCTGGATATCCTCGAGGACCTTCGCAGCCTGCTCGAAGGACCTCAAAGCATCGATCTGCACCTGCAAGGCCTGAGCCTCGAGATCTTGAGTCAGTTGTTGGAAGGACTCGAGCGAACTGTCCTGAAGGGTCGTATCGGCGCCGAACTTCTTGCGGAAACCTGCTGTGGCAAGGGTCGTCGCGAAGGAGAGGGGCTGGGCCGCCTTGCGGAAGGGCAGGGTGTTGAGCGAGATGGGCCGCTCGCCCAACTGGAACCGCGACCGCAACTCCACGGGTTTCCGCGAGCCGACCGGAATTCTGTAAGAGCCCCGGTCATCCGTCAGGCCCTTCAGGACGGTACCGTCTTCAGTGATGACCTCGACCGAAGCACTGGCCACGGGCAGCTCGCCTCCGGCCGCCGGTCTGGGTGACGGCGTGGGCATTGTGCCCTGAACCCTTCTGAGCCCAGCGCTGTTCGACACCAGCCCGCCTGCCGTGTTGGCGATGAGGGCACCCGAGGCGTTGGCCACGACCCCGATTCCGGCCTCGCTTCTGATCTTCGAGGGGACCGTCACGCGCCCGGTCCAGACGCCCTCGGGGTCGGGCTGCGTCACCAGCGACCGCGTCATCGCATCCTGCGCTGCCGGACCCGCAGGACCCTGAACCGCCCCGGTCCCGCTCGCGGTGTTGGCTGCGCAGGCCACTGTCAGAGGCAGCAAGGGCACTGTCATGCGCTTGAACATCGGGGACCTCGTGGCAGCAGAGTGTCTATGTGGACGATACCCCAACCGGCCTGCCGATCGCTAGTCCCAGACAGCTTGCCCGTCTCGGCGTCGCGTTTATCAGGGCCGCCCGGAGGCTGCCTCGATGGTTCGGCCGGCGTCGATGCGGCAGTGGCCGTACTCGGCACTTTAGCCCAGCCCCACGGGGACGACAGTGCGTTCGAGATGGACCTTAATGGCAGCGGCCGACCAGCCTCGCTGCGTGTCGCTCAACAGTGCTGTCAGGCCTGCCACGCTAGCTGTTGCCATCGACGTGCCGGACTTCTGCCCATAGCCCTTCCCCGGGCTGTTTTTGGGGAAGGTGGGCAGCAGCGACATGAACCCTTGCCCGGGCGCTACAACGGGGATCCAGGCACCGTAGGTTGAGAGTCTAGGCTTGCGATCCTGCTCGTCCGTGGCGCCCACCGTAACGACCCTTGGCGTGGCCGCCGGGTAGAACAGCGCGTTGCGCCTACTGTTGCCCAAGCCGATTAGCACGAGGACATCCTTGCTCCGCGCGCAGGCAGTGGCGTCCAGGGACAGCGGCGACAAGGTCGGTGAATCCAGGCTCATGCTCAGGACGCGGGCACCGGTGTCCACGACGTACACGATGCCTGCCGAGCCCGAGGTCGCATCACCTTAGCCGTAGTCGGAAACCCCCCTTTCGGCCAGCAGGTCACCACAGGGCGCGCCAGAACTGCCTTTCACAAGATGGCCTCGGAGAAGGTTTGATCGTGGGGCGAGAAGCAGAGCCAGGCTGCCGGGACCTGACATTGTCAGGACAGGCGGTGCCTCTGGGGCGTATGGATTGCTCTACCCGGACAGGTCGCCCCACGTCCTGCCATGACGTCATCTGCCGCCAACCCTTATGCCAAGCGGATGGACGGCGTCCCGGGCCTTCGTCAGCATCGGGTCATGCCCCCGAGTCCCCTGCACGAAGTCCCGATCGAGTTGTTACGCCAGGCCCCCGCGCATCTGGTGCCGTTGCTCGCCCGCGCTCTGCCCGGGCCAGACCCGAAGCTACCTGTCTTGTGCGTGGATGCGGCAGCCAGCGAACCGCTTGTGGTCGAACGCCGCGCCGACCTCGTGCTGGTTCTTGGCAAGCCGGATGAGCCGGAACTGGTGGTGGTTGCGGAGGTCCAACTGAGCATCGAACGCGACAAGCAGCATGCGTGGCCGCCGTACGTGGTGGCCCTGCGTAATCGCTGGAAGTGCGCGGTCGCCCTGCTCATCATTGCCCCGGAGCCCAAGGTCGCCCGCTGGGCGAGTCAGCCCATCCTTCTTGATTGGCTGGGCAGCCGGATCGGTCCGCTGTTGCTGGCCTGAGGGCCCCTGCCCCGGCCGGAACCTGCGGAGCTCGCCGATTACCCCCGCGCGGCGGTCTTTCATGCCTTGGTGCACTGCCGGGAGCCAAGCTATCTGCCCTTGTTGCAGCAGGCCCCGGATGACATCCAGACGTTGCCCGGGTCGGCTCGATTGGGCCACTATGGAATCCTGAAAAGGCAAATCACCTCGTCGATTTTCAAGCTAGCGGAGGTGGCGATGACCGACATTCAGCTGCGGTACTTCCAAGAGGCGGTCGACCGCTATAGGGCGGAAGGCGAGGCCGAAGGCAAGGCTGCGGGCGAGGCCAAAGGCAAGGCTGCGGGCGAGGCCGAAGGCCGTCACGCCCAACAGCTCCGTTCGGCCACCCGACTGCTGGGCCGCCTGGTGGCCCTCCCCGGCCCCGAGGCGCTGGCGAAGATGGAAGCCCTACCACTTGAGGCGCTGGAGCAACTGGCCGAGGACTAGCTGGACTTCAGGGGTCCTGACGATCTGGATGGGTGGTTGGCGCGTCAGTAAGCAGCGTGGCGTGTTGCGGATGACTCGGGTAGGTCCCGTTGGTAGTTTGTCCCGGCAAAATGTCTACTGTTCTGAATTTCCCGGTTCCGCTAATAACGTTCTAGTAGGTGAGGTGTCTGGGCTGGCCATCCCGTCGACGTTGGGGGCAGCGGTCTCGTTTCGTTCGGTGGGTATCAGACTTGGCCCGCTTCTGGACAGGACGTCATGCGTAAGGGGGGCCGGTGGCAGGCGGGCGCGTGGTGTGGCCTTGACCCTGCTTCGGGACCGGCTTAGTCTAGCGGTGCGAGACAGTAGCTCAGTCGGTAGAGCATCTGACTTTTAATCAGAGGGTCCTGGGTTCGAGCCCCAGCTGTCTCATGTAGGCGGGGTAAGGGTTTTGGCGGTCTGCCAGATCTGCTCGGATTGTGCTGGGGGGACA
>Ga0194133_10000183_pt1 | contig 132205 bp, 143 predicted proteins | sample TA2KigOf40mmetaG_FD_155448 | JGI IMG/M metagenome (GOLD analysis project Ga0194133, IMG submission 155448) | Freshwater microbial communities from Lake Tanganyika, Tanzania - TA2015055 Kigoma Offshore 40m | ecosystem: Environmental > Aquatic > Freshwater > Lake | place: Tanzania: Lake...
CGACGAAGGCTGATTCAAGAGCTAGCGGACCTCGACGATCGGCAGCCGCAGGGCACCCGGCGCGTGCTCGGGCACGAAGGGATTCTTGGGTGCCACGGCCTCGACGGCGACGTACGCGGTGCCCAGCTCCGGGCGCACGTCCTCCTCGCCCTTGTTGGGCCACATCGCCATGGCGCGCTCCGCCTGTGCGGTGATCGTCAGGGAGGGATTCACGCCGAGGTTCGCCGTGATCGCGGAGCCATCGACAATGTGCAGTCCGGGATGTCCGAAGGCCCGGTGGTAGGCGTCCACCACGCCCGTCTCCTCATCGGCTCCGATCACGCAGCCACCGACGAAGTGCGCCGTCATCACGGCGTCGAAGTTGTCGAAGGCATTGGACCCGGCCACGCCGTCGATCTGGTCGGCGATGCGGTGCACGACCTCGTCGGAGATGGGGATGTACGACGGGGCCGGATTGGACTCGTCCTTATTGGTCGCCAGGCGCCAGCCGAGTCGCCCGCGCTTGCCGGTGAGGGTGAGTGAGTTGTCGACCGGCTGCATGACGAGCGAGATCACCGCGCGCTCGCTCCATTTGCGCACGTTGACCAGGTAGGCAGCGTTGGCACGCTGCCGCCAGATCTCCTTGGTCCACGTGCGCCAGCGTGGCTCGCCCGGCCGCGGCACGGTGATGACCGACTGGAGCAGGCCCATGGAGTTGGAGCCCTTGCCGTAGCGGCACGGCTCGACATGGGTGCCGACGTCGTCGGGGAAGAAGCTCGAGGTAATCGCGACACCGCGGGTGTAGTCCGCGTCCGGGGACTTCGCCACGGCACCGAGGATCGACTCGGAGTTGGTGCGCGACAGGCGGCCGAGCATGCGCGAGAGGCGGGGCAGCTTGCCCTCGTCCTTCATGCGGTGCAGGAGCTTCTGGGTGTTGTAGGTGCCCGCGGCCATGATCACATGCTCCGCAGTGAAGGTGCGGGTGCGCCGCGACAGGCTGCCGGTGCGCTTGGTCGTGATGGTGTAGCCGCCGCCTGTGCGCGGCTCGATCGAGGTCACGGTCGTCATCGGATGCACGATCGCCCCAGCCGCCTCGGCCAGGCCGAGGTAGTTCTTGGGCAGCGTGTTCTTGGCGTTGTGGCGGCATCCCGTCATGCACTCGCCGCACTCGGTGCAGCCGGTGCGCTCCGGGCCGACGCCTCCGAAGAAGGGGTCTGGCTTCTTCACGCCCGGGCCGTCGCCGAAGTAGACGCCGACGGGCGTCATCTGGAAGGTGTGCCCGACGCCCATCTCATCGGCGACCGCCTTCATCACGACGTCACTGGGGGTCATCGTCGGATTGGTAACGACACCGAGCATGCGCGAGGCCTGGTCGTAATAGGGCGCGAGCTCGCCGGCCCAGTCGGTGATGTGGGCCCACTGCCTGTCCTCGAAGAAGCGCTTCGGCGGCACATAGAGCGTGTTGGCGTAGACGAGCGATCCGCCGCCGACGCCCGCTCCCGCGAGGACGACGACGTCTTTCAGGACGTGGATGCGCTGGATGCCGGTGCAGCCGAGCGCAGGGGCCCACAGGAAGCGGCGCAGGCGCCACGAAGTCTTGGGGAAGTCGGCATCGGTAAAGCGTCGGCCGGCCTCGAGCACTCCGACGCGGTAGCCCTTCTCCGTCAGCCGGAGCGCGGCGACCGAACCGCCAAAGCCCGAGCCGACGACGAGCACGTCGTAGTCGAAGCCCGCCATATCCGCCTCCCTTATCCGTGGTGATGCCAGATCTGAGCTGAGCCTAGATCCGCAGGCGTCCCATGGTGCCCACCGCCGTGGCGAGGAACTGACCCCATCGTTGCGCGTCGAGGCCGAGCCGGGGGCCGAAGCCGAGAAGTCGCTGGGTCGCGATGGCCTGGGGCTCGGTGTAGTTGATCAGGCCGCCCTCGCCGTGACGGTGCCCCAGGCCTGAATCCCCCAGGCCGCCCATGGCCGCGGCCGTCGAACCCCAGGACGCGGCGTACCCCTCGTTGACGTTGACCGAGCCGGTGCGAAGGCGCCTCGCCAATCGCCGGCCAGCGCGCAGGTCGCGGGTGAGGATCGATGCGTTGAGGCCGTACGTCGTGTCATTGGCCCGGCGCACGGCCTCGTCGTCGTCGTGCACGGGATAGACGGCGGCCACAGGTCCGAAGGTCTCCTCGCGGCACACGGTCATGGATTCCGTGACGTCGGCCAGCACGGTCGGCTCGAATGCCAGCGGGCCGATATCGGGACGGGCCCGACCACCGGCAAGGACGGTGGCTCCGAGTGCGACAGCCTCGTCGACGTGCGCCGTGACGCGCTCGAGGTGCTCCGGAGACACCAGGCAGCCAATGTCTCCCACCCAGCCCGGACCCGATGCGATGCGCAGGGACAGAACACGCGGGATGAAGTGGGCAAGGAAGGCGTCGTAGACATCGACGTTGACGTAGATGCGCTCCATAGAGATGCACAGCTGGCCGGCGTTGGCGAAGCACGCGCGCACAGCCGTCTCCGCGGCCTTCGCCGGATCGACGTCGGCGCGGACGATCATGGCATTTTTGCCACCGAGCTCCAGGGTGCACTCGACAAGCCGCTTGGCACACCGCTCGGCCACCACCCGTCCCGTGGCAGTGGAACCTGTGAACATCACGTGGTCGACCGTGTCGATGACAAGGGGTCCGGCGACCGGACCCTCCCCCGGGATGATCGCCATGAGCCCATCGGGCAGCCCGGCAAGGAGCATCTGCTCGAGCACCCATGCGGCAACTAGGGTCGTCTGCGGGTCAGGCTTGAGCAGGACGCCATTGCCGGCGAGCAACGCAGGCACCGCATCACTCGCCGCGAGGGTGAGCGGGTAGTTCCAGGGAGCGATGATGCCCACCAGCCCGACTGGCTTGCGCACTTCCTCAACGCCTACCAGCACCGGCAGCGCGCCTCGCACGCGACGGCCGCGCAGCAGCTTTGAGGCGGTCCGCGTGTAGTACTGGGTCACGACGGCGACGTCGAGGACCTCCTCGAGTGCATCGGCGCGGGCCTTGCCGACCTCCCACTGCAGCAAGTCGAGGGCCTCGTCGCGCCTGGTGATGACAAGGTCGTGGAAGCGCCGCATGATGCGCACGCGATCGCGCACGGGGCGCCCCGCCCACTCGCGCTGCACCGAGCGCGCACGCGCAGCGGCACTGGCGACGTCGTACCCCGTGGCCATGGGCAGGCGATAGAGCAACTCGCGACTGAAGGGGGCGTGCACGTCGCGTGTGTCGGCGTCGGGCGCCACGGCGAGGCGGGAGAGGAGCGAGGCGGAGGCCGGCCGCGCCGAGAGGATGGCCATGCGGCCACACTACGCGCGGGCGAGGGGGTGCCGGTCGGCGTACGCCGCGATCTCCTCAGCGACGCGCCCCTCGTCCCAGCCCAGGATCGGGGCGATCACAGGGGCCACGGCGGCGGCCGCAGCCCGTCCGTGGTCGGGCGACTCCGGGGTGATGCGCAGTCGCCGGGCGAGGACATCCTCGAGGTCGAGCGCGCCCTGGTGGCTCACGGCCACCACGGCCTCGGCCGCCAGGTGCCGGCCCTGAGGCGGTAAAGGCTCGCGCAAGGCAGGGTCGGCTTCAAGGGCATCGAAGACTTCACTCACACGCGAGCCATGCCGCCTCAGCAGTCGCTCGACGGTCTTCACGGGCAGGTCCCCGCGCTCGGCCAGGCTCGCTCGATCGGCCCACAGATCGGTGAATCCCACGGCTCCGACGAGTGGGATGTCCGCGGTCGAGGACGCGGGGATGGCATCGTCGTCCAGATCGGTCACGGCGGCGTCGACCGCATCCGCCGCCATCACGCGGTACGTCGTGTACTTGCCACCGGCGACAGCCACGAGTCCGGGCACCGGGTGGAAGATCATGTGTTCGCGGGAGACCTGGGTCGTGGTCTCCGCCGACTCCTCCGCGACGAGGGGCCGATAGCCGGCGTACGTGCCGATGACTTCCTCGCGCCGCAGCGGGCGGGCGAGCCAGCGATTGGCCTGCCCGAGCAGATAGAAGATCTCGTCCTCCGTCGCCGTGGGATCTGCCAGGCTCTCGCTAGGCTTGCGCGCAGTGTCGGTGGTGCCCACAATCCAGTCGCCACCCCAGGGCAGCAGGAAGAGCACGCTCGCAGGCGTGCGGGCGATGATCGCGGTGGTCGACCGGATAGCCTGCCCGCGCACGAAGAGGTGGACGCCCTTGCTCTGCTGCACCCGCTCCGACGCCTCAGCATCGACCATGCGGAGGACTTCATCGGTCCAGATCCCCGCTGCGGCGATGACGACGCTCGCGCGGATATCGAAGTGCTCGCCTGTCGTCTCATCCTCGACACGCACCCCGGTCACACGCTCGCCCTCGCGAAGGAGTTCCTCCACGCGTGCGCGCGTGAGGATATGAGCGCCGTACGAGGCAGCCGTGCGCGCGACGGCCACCGTGTGCCGGGCATCGTCGATCTGAGCATCGTGGAATCGGACTGCACCGGCGATCTCGCCAGCGTCCAGGTCGGGGGCGAGCGCCTTGGCCTCCTCGACGTTGAGGCTCTTGGGCCGCGGCATCGTGCCGCCGTAGCTTCCGATGCGGCTCAGCGCGTCGTAAAGACGCACGCCGGAGGCGACATAGGGCCGCTCCCACTTCCTGCCCACGGGGAAGAGGAAGGGGATCGGCCGGACCAGGTGGGGTGCGAGTCGGTCGAGGAGGAGGCCGCGCTCGGTGAGTGCCTCGTGGACCAGCGAGAACTCACGCTGCTCGAGGTAGCGCAGTCCACCGTGAGCAAGGCGCGATGAGCGGGAGGAAGTGCCGGCAGCGAGATCGCTCTGCTCCACGAGCGCGACACTGAGCCCACGTGCTGCCGCATCGAGTGCCGCACCGCTCCCGACGACGCCACCGCCGATGACCACGACGTCCACGTCATGGTCGCGCAGGTAAGTGATCGAGCGAGCCCGCGAAGCGGTCCCGAGCCGATCATCGGCGTACTCCACGACATCAGCCCCCTTCCCGCGGTACGCGTGTCGTGCCCGGTGTGCCTCTGCATTTGCCGAGTGTGCAGTGGCGAGCGCGATTTGAGCCGGATTCGTGCTCCCCTGCTCACGTGGACTAGGGCGCCACGACCGTGATGCTGCCGATGATGAGGATATCGCGATTGCCCAGCGAGTCGCGCACGGAAACAGCGAGTAAGTAGGCACCGGGCCAGGCCTGCTGACTTAGGGTGAAATCCTGCTCCCAGATGCCGCTGAGCAGATCGCCCGCGACGAGTCGGGCCGGCGTCTTGGCGGAACCAGGCTTGTGGTCCTAGCCGACCAGGGAGTACTCGGGCGTGTAAACCCAAGCTTCCGTGTACAGCACGCCCGAGGGATCCGAGAGCTCCCACCTGAGCGAGAGCGAATCGCCGATAGCGCTCCATGACACGACGAGAGCGGCGCCTGCACTTACCGTGTCCGGCACCTTTTTGCCAACGAGTTCAGGGGCCTTCGTGTCAACGACCCACCCGATGAATGCGGGGTCGGCCGAGCATGCGTCCTCACCCCGTCCTCCCGAACCCCGATCCGTGCCCGGGCCTCCTGTCAGGATGTCGTTGCCGGAACGGCCCACGAGGCGGTCGGCACCCGGACCGCCTCGCAGAATGTCGTCGCCCGCGAGCCCAATCAGGGTGTCATCGCCGCCCTCGCCGCAGGTCACATCGCGCCCAGGTGTACCGCGCAAGACGTCCGGACCTGAGGTACCGGTGATCGTGCACTCAACCGGTGGAAGCACGGACGTCGCCCTCGCAGGCGCAGGGACGATCACCAGGAGGGCGCCCAGGAACCCGGCTGCGCACACCCCCGCACTCACGCTTCTGCCGTCGTCACCGTACCGGCGGTCCCGTGAGCTCGCAGTCCGCCCCGGCGAGGGATCCAGGTCGGTACGCTGGAGAAGGGTTTGGACCCGTCGTGCTCACTTCTGCACACTCGAGAGGTCACTGCGGGTCAAGGATGACATCGATGCGCTGGAACTCCTTCAGATCGCTGTAGCCGGTAATGGCCATTGCCTTGCGCAACGCACCGACGACGTTGGACGAGCCGTCAGCCGTCGACGACGGACCGTGCAGGATCTGCTCGAAGGTGCCCACCACACCCAGGTGCTTGCGCTCTCCGCGAGGCAGGGATCGGTGCCACGCCTCCGGCCCCCAGTGCTCGCCCCGGCCCGGGGAATCGGAGGCACGCGCCAGGACAGAGCCGATCATGACCGCGTCGGCACCGCAGGCAATGGCCTTCACGAGGGCTCCGCTCGAGCCGACGGCACCATCGGCAATGACATGGACGTAGCGGCCCCCGGACTCGTCGAGATAGTCGCGTCGCGCAGCAGCGACATCGGCCACCGCGCTGGCCATCGGCACCCGGATGCCCAGGACATCGGAGGTGGTCAACGCAGCCCCGCCACCGAATCCGACGAGGACGCCTGCAGCACCGGTGCGCATGAGGTGCAGGGCAGCCTGGTAGGTCGCGCAACCGCCCACGATGACGGGGACCTCGAGCTCGTAGATGAACGTCTTCAGGTTCAATGGCGCGCCGTTGCTTGAGACGTGCTCCGCCGAGACCGTGGTGCCGCGGATGGCGAGCAGGTCGATCCCGGCGGCGACAGCATGAGGGGCTAGCTGGGCCGCTGCCTGGGGCGAGACCGCGACAGCCACGGTGGCTCCGCCGTCGCGCATCTGCTTGACGCGCTCGGTGATGAGGGCCGGATCCACCGGCTGGTCACCGTAGGCATGCTGCAGGCATGCGATGGCCTCATGGGAGGGGAGCTCGCGAATGCGGTCGAGCTGCGGGCGAGGGTCGGCGTAGCGCGTCCACAGGCCCTCGAGGTTGAGCACCGCCAATACGCCGAGGCCGCTGAGCGTGATCGCGGTCTCCGGAGACACGACCGAGTCCATGGGCGCCGCGATGATCGGCGCCCGGAAGCGGTAGGCGTCGATCTGCCAGGCGGTCGACACCTCGTCAGCGTCGCGCGTGCGGCGGCTCGGCGCTACGGCAATGTCGTCGAAGGAGTAGGTGACGCGGCCGCGCTTGCCGCGACCGATCTCGACATCTGTCACGGGAGTCCTAGCGGGAGTGGTAGTTGGGTGCCTCGACGGTCATGACGACGTCGTGCGGATGGCTTTCCTTCAGACCGGCTGCAGTAATGCGAACGAACCGGCCCTTCGCGTGAAGCTCCTCGATGGTTGAGGCACCGGAGTAACCCATGGATGCTCGCAGGCCGCCGATGAGCTGGTGCGACACGATCGACAGGGGCCCACGGTAGGGCACCATGCCCTCGATGCCCTCGGGCACGAGCTTGTCGTCGCTGAGCACGTCGTCCTGGAAGTAGCGGTCCTTGGAGTAGGAGCGTCCCTGTCCACGCGACTGCATGGCACCCAAAGACCCCATGCCGCGGTAGGACTTGAATTGCTTGCCGTTAACGAAGACGACCTCGCCGGGCGCCTCCTCGCATCCCGCCAGCAAGCTGCCGATCATGACGGTGTCGGCTCCGGCCACGAGAGCCTTGGCGATGTCGCCCGAGAACTGCACGCCCCCGTCTGCGATGATCGGTACCCCGGCGGGCCGCGCTGCCAGGCTGGCCTCGTAGATCGCAGAGATCTGCGGGACGCCGACACCGGCGACCACTCGCGTGGTGCAGATGGAGCCCGGACCGACGCCCACCTTGATGCCGTCAGCGCCCGCGTCGATCATGGCCTGCGCACCCTCGCGCGTGGCCACATTGCCACCGACCACATCGACCTTGGTCGAGCGCTTCAAGAGCGCCACCATGTCGACGACAGCGCGCGAGTGACCGTGAGCGGTATCGACCACCAGGAGATCGACCCCCGCGTCAATGAGGGAGTGAGCACGCTTCTCGGCGTCGGGGCCGACACCCACTGCCGCACCCACCATCAGTCGCCCCGCGGAGTCCTTGGTGGCGAGCGGGTACTTGTCGGACTTGACGAAATCCTTGACGGTGAACAGGCCACCCAGTCGCCCATCTGGGTGGACGAGCGGAAGCTTCTCGACCTTGTGGCCCGCGAGGAGCCGCAGGGCATCCTCAGGGTCGACGCCCACCGGAGCCGTAACGAGCGGCATCGGCGTCATGACCTCGCTGACGCGCCGTGACATGTCGTCTTCGAAGCGCATGTCTCGGTTGGTGATGATGCCGACGAGCCGGCTGCCGTCGTCGACGACGGGGACTCCGCTCACGCGATAGCGCCCGCAGAGCGCATCGACCTCGGCAAGGGTGGCGCCGGGTCCGCACGTGATGGGATTGCTCACCATGCCCGCTTCGGACCGCTTGACCATGTCGACCTGACCCGCCTGGTCGTCGATGGAGAGGTTGCGGTGCAGGATGCCGATGCCGCCTTGACGGGCCATGGCGATGGCCAGGCGCCCCTCGGTGACGGTGTCCATGGCGCTCGACAGGAGCGGCACGCGCACCGACAGGTTGCGGGTGACGCGGCTGGTGGTGACGACCTCGCTGGGGACCACATCGGACTCGGCCGGCAGCAGCAGCACGTCGTCGAAGGTGAGCCCCAGGTAGGCGAAGGGCTCGGGCAGCTGCGCTGATGGCCCGGTCGGCATGGGGTCAGGCTACCCGTCGCTCGGCAAGAGCCGCCGGGCCGCCGGGCCGTCGAGCCAGCGCGCGCGCAACTCCTCCGGGAGGCCGGCCGCCACGGTCAGCACCGCGCTCGCCCCCCGTGATCGGAGCGCGTCGATCTCTCGCGTCAGATCGGGAGTGGCGCGACCAGCACGGACGAGATCGTCTGCGATGAGGGCCGCCGGCCACTCGAGGGTTGCCCAGCCACCCGAGAGCATCAGCGGGGCCGCTCGCACAATCGCCTCTCCGCACACGGGCGCGGGCGTCGAACTGCCACGAGCGGCGTCGATGACGAGGAGGGACTTGGCTTCATGTCGTTGCGAGCGTCCGGCGCACGCGGCGAGGGCTCGCTCCCCCGCGTCGATGGCCGCCTGAGCATCCCCCTCCAGCAGGGCGAGCTCCGCGGATACCCAGGACTGTCGCGTCAGCGTTCGCCATCCGGCCGCCGCAAGCACGCCGGATCGCTCGAGGTAGTCGTATGCAGCACCGGCATGTCCCTCGGCCACGTCGTCTGCCGCGAGTCCTAAGAGTGCGTCGGCGCGCGACTCGTCGTCGCAGGACAGTGCAAGTGCCCTGGCATCATGCTCGCGCGCCGCGCGTACGTCGCCCACCTGACGCAGGTGGCTGCCACGCATGGAGAGGGCGAGCGATGCCCAGCGGGGCTCCTCGACCGCCAGACGATCGAGAGTTGACCAGGAGGTCGTGTAGTGACCGCGCCCACCGAGCTCGGCAGCCTCCTGCCACAGGTCGGCGACCCCGGTCACGAACTAGCGCCGGCCGCCCGTGCCAGTCGAGCAACGGCCTCGGACAGGTCATCGACATGCTCACCACGTGGTAGCGCTCCCGGGTGCCAGCCGGGGCCGCCCAAGAGCAGGAGTGGTTCGGGACGAAGTTCGGGGAGGGACATCGACTCGGCGGGGTCACCGGTGCCGGCGGTCTGAGACCACACGAGGACGCCACCGGGCCCGAGGCGCCGAATGGCGTGACCCAGGGCATCCCAGGGAGTGCGTGCGCCCATCATGCGCACTTCGACACCGCGCTCAGACAGCGCTGCGGCGAGAGCCCATAGGGGCAACACGTGGTTTTCGCCGGGTGCACTCGCGAGCACGACAACCGCTGCCGAGCGCGGGTTGTCGTTGGAGACGCGCGAACTGAACTCGGACTGGATGGCCTCGGAGAGCACATGCTCGACCTCGGTGCCACGACCAGTCTGCTCCCACCGCTGGCCGACCCCGACCAGCACCGGCATGACGATGTGGTCCCACGTCCAGACGACACCGCGACGGTCGAGTGCCTTGGCCAGGATGGCGCGACAGGCATCGGCATCGAGAGCAAGTGCGGCGCGCGCCAGACCGCGAGCCTGCGGAGTGCCGTCGGGGATCGCTACGACCTGTCCCCCGCCGTGACGTGCGCCGAGGTCGGGCTCTACCTCGACTTGGCTCAGAGCCGCCCGGGCAGCCTCCGCCGGAGGGACCCCCGAGAGGACGTAGCGACGCATCCGCTCGAGGCGGGCCACGTCGGCGGAGGAGTAGCGGCGGTGCGCACCTGCGGCGTGCTGGCTCGGGCCCAGGCCGTAGCGGCGGTCCCAGGTGCGCAGGGTGGCCGGGGCCACCCCCAGGCGCCGGGCGACCGCCGACACGGTCAGGCCGACCCCAGGCAGCGACGCGCCGGGGCCGAGGGCCTCAGCCGCACCCTGCACCCGGCCTGTCATGAGTCTATTCTTGGCCGAATCCACAAGGACGCATCTTGGGGAGCCGTGGGGCGCTCCTGGGGACCCTGGTACCCCCTCATGGAGCCCGACTGGAAATTATTCGAAAATTGGTCAACTCCAGATCTTGACTAACTTCTGGCGCGCTTTGTATGGTGTGGGCAGGAAATCCCATGATGAGCAGGAGGACATGACATGGCGGACGTATCCCGGCTTCCCGGGCCCAACGCCGATATCTGGGACTGGCAACTGCTGGGCGCCTGCCGCGGCGAGGATCCCGACACCTTCTTCCATCCGGAAGGTGAGCGTGGCCCCGCTCGCGAGGCGCGCGAGAAGGCGGCCAAGGCCGTCTGCGCCAGTTGCCCGGTGATCGCCCAGTGCGCCGCGCACGCCCTTGCGGTGCGCGAACCCTTCGGCGTGTGGGGTGGCATGAGCGAGGACGACCGAGAAACCATCTACCAGCGTCGTCGCCTAGCTCCCGCGGTCTAATCGTTCGAAGACCCAAAAGGCCTCACCCGCGATCCGGGTGGGGCCTTTTGACGTCTCATGGTTCTGGCGTAGCAACCTGCCGATATCCACGCGCCTCGCCGAGCACGACCAGTGCCGTGCCTGTCACGACGACGAGCAGCCCGATGACCACGCTTCGCGAGAAGGGTTCAGCGAGCAGCGACCAGCCGAGCAGCACAGCAACGATGGGATTGACGAAGGCGAACGTCGAGACCAGCGAGAGCGGTACGTGCTGAAGCAGGTAGGTATAGCAGGCATAGCCAATCACTGATGCGACGACCAGCCACCAAAAGCCTGCCCAACTCACGTCCGAGTACTCCGTCGGCACCGGGGCCTCGCCCGCCACGAGCCCGACCACCATCACCGCGAGCCCGCCCCACATCAGCTGGTAGACCGTGGTGACGAGCGTGTTGGACGGCAGGTCGAGCGTGCGTGAGCGCCAGGAGAAAAAGGCGTAGGTCATACTGGCGACCACCATCACCCCCGACCACAGGGCGACGACTCCCGGGGTCTCCTCGCCGAGCGGCGCGATCCCACCAGGAAGCAGCATGGCTGCCACTCCGATGATGCCTATCGCGACGCCGAGCGACGTGCGCCAACCGACACGATCACCCAATGCCACGCGCAGCAGGATCATCCACAGTGGAACGGTCGCTCCGATCAGCGCGGCAACACCGCCGGGGATGTGCTGGAGGGCGAGGGCGACCAGGGCGGCCCAGATGCCGATGATGCCGGTGCCGGCGAGGGCCGTCGTCGCGATCTGGCGCCTGGAGATGACCAGGACGCGCGGTCCTCGAAGGATCATCAGCAGAGCAGCGAGGAGCAGCCCGCCCACGAGGTAACGCGCGCCCGCCGCCAGGAGTGGGGGCATCGTCTGCACCATTGCCGACGTGCCGAGGAACGTCGTGCCCCAGACGATCCAGAGGGTGACGAGGGGTCCCCAGGTGCGAACAGCCGGGGGGCCCGGCGCCGCGATGAACGCGGTGCCGGGCCCCTCGCGCATGGACCTGAGGCTAGCCCTCAGTGGCTGTGGCCGTGGTGGCCGTGACCGTGGCTGTGCCTGGCCTCCGGCTCCTCTTCCTTCTTCTCGACGACGAGCGCCTCGGTGGTGAGGAGCATGCCGGCGATGGAGGCGGCGTTGGACAGTGCGGACTTCGTCACCTTGACCGGGTCGATGATGCCCGCCGCGATGAGGTCCTCGTAGGTGCCCGTGGCGGCGTTGAGGCCCTGGCCCACGGGAAGCTCCGACACTTTGTTGACCACGACGTAGCCCTGGTCGCCGGCGTTCTCGGCGATCCAGCGCAGCGGCTCAACGGCAGCCTTGGCGACGACGGTCACGCCGGTGGCCTGGTCTCCGGAGAGCCCGATGTCACCCGCGAGTGACGTGCTGGCGTGCACCAGTGCGGTGCCTCCCCCGGCGACGATGCCCTCATCAATGGCTGCGCGCGTCGCGGAGACGGCGTCCTCGACGCGATGCTTCTTCTCCTTGAGCTCGACCTCGGTGTGGGCGCCCACCTTGATGACGACAACGCCACCGGAAAGCTTGGCAAGACGCTCCTGAAGCTTCTCGCGATCCCAGTCGGAGTCGGTGCGCTCGATCTCCTGGCGGATCTGCGTGATGCGATCGGCCACGGCCTGCTTCTCACCACCGCCGTCAACGATGGTGGTGTCGTCCTTGGTGACGACCACGCGGCGCGCATGGCCGAGCACGTCGAGGCCGACCTGGTCGAGCTTGAGCCCGACCTCGGGGGCGACGACCTGGGCGCCGGTGAGGATGGCGATGTCCTGCAGGATCGCCTTGCGGCGATCGCCGAAGGCTGGGGCCTTGACGGCGCAGGAGGCGAAGGTGCCGCGGATGCGATTGACCACGAGGGTTGACAGCGCCTCGCCGTCGACGTCTTCGGCGACGATCAGCAGCGGCTTGCTCGTCTGCGCAACCTTCTCGAGCACCGGAAGGAGCTCGGAGACAGCCGAGACCTTGCCCTGCACGAGCAAGATGTTGGCGTCTTCGAGAACGGCCTCCATGCGCTCGGCATCGGAAACGAAGTAGGGCGAGATGAAGCCCTTGTCGAATTGCATTCCCTCGGTGAACTCAAGGCCCATCTCGGCGACGCTGGACTCCTCTACGGAGATGACGCCGTCCTTGCCCACCTTGTCGAAGGCATCGGCGATGAGCGAGCCCACCTCTGCGTCCTGAGACGAGATGGTCGCCACCTGGGCTATCTCCTCGCGGCCCTGCACCTCGCGGGCGGCGGACGAGAGCGCGTCGTTCATGGCCGTCACTGCGGCGTCGATGCCCTTCTTCAGGGCCATCGGGTTGGCGCCTGCGGCGACCTGGCGCAAGCCCTCCTTGACCATGGCCTGGGCGATCACCGTGGCGGTGGTGGTGCCATCGCCAGCGATGTCATTGGTCTTGGTGGCCACCTCCTTGACGAGCTGGGCGCCGAGGTTTTCGTAAGGGTCTTCAAGCTCGATCTCGCGCGCGATGGTCACGCCATCGTTGGTGATCGTGGGCGAGCCCCACTTCTTGTCGATGACGACATTGCGGCCGCGCGGCCCGAGTGTCACCTTCACGGTGTCGGCGAGCGCGTTGACGCCCCGCTCGAGGCTACGTCGGGCGGACTCATCGAATTCAAGGATCTTGGCCATGGAGGGTCCTTCTGATTCTTTGGGCTAATGGGAATGTCGGGGGCCCTGCGGGCGAGCCGGGCGGGGCTTGACGCCCCACGCCCGGCATCGCACGTCAGGTCGCCCGATCCGGGCGGCTTTGCCGACCCGCCGGGCGCGGAGGAGGACTTACTTCTCGACGACGGCGAGTACGTCGCGCGCCGAGAGGATGAGGTACTCCTCGTTGTTGTACTTCACTTCGGTGCCGCCGTACTTCGAGTAGATGACGACGTCGCCGATCTTGATGTCGAGCGGAATGCGCTTGTCGCCGTCTTCGTCGAAACGACCCGGGCCAACCGCCAGGACCTTGCCCTCCTGGGGCTTCTCCTTTGCGGTGTCAGGGATGACGAGGCCAGACGCGGTCGTCTGCTCGGCGTCGAGCGGCTGGACCAGGATGCGGTCCTCGAGCGGCTTGATGGAGACCGACACGATGATGTCCTCCGGGTAGATAAGGATGGGTACTCGAGTCGCCCCGTCGTCGCGGTGCCGGTTCGACCCTCGTCGCCCCCGCCGACCTAGCAGTCTGGCCGGTCGAGTGCCAAAACGAAGACTAGGGGGTCGGTTAGCACTCCGTCAATTCGAGTGCCAGCCCCGCCGAGACGGCGGCCCCCAGGGGCGGTTCGTGATCTGGCCTGCCGACCTCAAGACGCCGCAGGCGCGGGCCCTGGAAGCCGAGCTCACGGGCGCCGACCCGCTGGCGGCGATCAGCGCCGTACGCCGCGCCCATCCAGAGATCGACCCGGCCCTGGTGTCCACCGTGGCGACCCAGGCCCGCGGGTGCGAGCGCGGGTCAGCGACGTGTAAGACGGCCGATGTCGACATGTCGGCGGAGGAGATGCCTCGTCGCATCGGGCATCGGGGTGCCCGCGACGGTGCGGCGATCACCGTGGCATTCGTGCGCGTTGCCGAGGGGATGCGCGCCTACGAAGTCACGCGCTGAGCGTCGCGGATATGCGTGCGATGGACTCAGGGCCGACTCCGCAGCATCCGCCGATGAGCCGCACTCCGTCGATCGCAGCCCAGCTGCGCACGAGGTCGTCTCTCGCCTGGCGTCCCTCCCCCGACCAGCCGGTCACCGGATCCCACGACCGACCCGAGTTGGGGTAAGCCACCAGGGCGAGGGCGGTGGCCGCGGAAAGTCGACTCAGCAGGCGACCGACGTGCTCGGGGGCGGTGCAGTTGACGCCCACGGCGAGGACGGTCGGTGACTCCGCCGCCACCGCGAGGGCCTCCTCCACGGGCTGTCCAGCACACGTCGTCTCTTCGTCGCGGCAGCTGAAGCAGATCCATGCAGGGATGGCCGGAAACGCAGCGAGTGCCTCGACCAGCGCCGACACCTCATCCACGTCGGGGATTGTCTCGACCGCCAGGAGGTCAGGGTCAGCATCGACGAGGACTTCGAGCCGCTCGGCATGGAAGTCGACGAGGTGGTCATGCGTGACGCCGTAGCGACCGCGGTATTCGCTGCCGTCGTGCAGGATCGCGCCGTAGGGGCCAACACTCGCCGCCACGAGCGCACCGCTGCCCAGCGCCGCTGCGCGTGCTAGCTGCACGCTCGCACGCAAGGCGGAGTCGGCCGCATCAGCCCTGAGTCCTTGCGCTACGAATCCGTCGCGGGATACCTGGTAGCTGGCCGAGATGAGCACGCGGGCACCAGCGGCGACATAGGCGGAGTGCACTGCTTGGATCTCCTCGGGCTGCTCGATGAGGACGCGCGCCGACCACAGGGCGTCGGACAGGTCATGGCCGCGAGCCTCGAGCTGCGTCGCCAGGCCGCCATCGATGGGCTGTGCCCGACCGGCGAGCAGGTCGCCCAGGGTCGTCAGATGTACTCCTCGAGCGGGGCGGGCGTCAGGCCCTGTTCGCGGCCCAGGTCGAGGATCGTCTGGAGCGACTGCGCCAGGTTATCCTGCCAGTGCAGGAGCACGATGTCACCGGATCGAATGGGTGCCTCCCAGTACTCCACCTCGCCCCCGTTGCTGACGACGACGTTCCACAGCACGATGCGATTAATGCCGCACTGCTCGGCGTACTTGAGCACGTTGGGCTCATCGGGACCGGCGCCATAGGGCGGGCGGAGCATCCACGGTCGGTATCCGAACTGGGCTTCGAAGCGGTCCTGCGTCTCGCAGATTTCCCACTCGACATCTGTCGTCGGATCATTGAGTGCCCCATGCATCATCGTGTGATTCTGCACCGAGCCGCGGAAGGCGGTGACGTCGTTGAAGTAGTCGGTGTGATCGCGCACGGCAAACTCGGTCAGGAATGCAGTGACGGGAATCTGCTGATCCTGGATGAGCGCGAGCGCCTCGGGCGAACGGTCGAACCCGTCATCGATCGTGATGAAGAACACAGGATCGTCGGTCTCGACCCAGTTGAGGATCTCGACATCGCTGTCGCCGAGATTGGTCTCGCTGCGGTCGGACTGGCCTTGTTGAAGGGTCTCGCTACCGCCCGACATCGCCTCGATGTAGGGATCGATAGTGGATGGTGTCGCGGAGGGGGACGTGCTTACCGGTGTCGACGCAGGCTCGACCGTTGGCGCTGGCGCGGGTGCCGTGCTCGCGGCCTGAGCGACGGGCTCGGCTTCGCCCCCGATGGGCGCCATGCCGGCGAGGAATCCCGCGGTGGCGGCAAAGGCAAAGGGCAAGCCGATTACGACGGCGATCGCAGATCCGCGCATGTGGCTACTCCCCGTTAGGACGCCCATTCAGGCCCCTGACGCCCATTAAGACCCCTTTTGAGCATACCTTCGCCGGTCGACGGAAGGCGGTCAGCGACCCTCGTCTTCAGGTAAGCACCGTCTCGACGGGGAGCGAGGAATCCGCACCGAACCCGAGAGATGTCGGGGGCGCATTTCGGGCGACGAGTGCCACACCGAGCGAGGCCACCATGGCTCCGTTATCGGTGCACAGTCGCGAGGGGGGGACGCGCACATCGAGGCCCCCGGCGCGCTCATCGAGCAGCATGCGCAGACGCGAGTTGGCGGCGACGCCTCCGCCGACCACCAGTGTGTCGATCCCCTCGTCGCGGCAGGCTCGCACGGCCTTGCGCACGAGCACGTCGACCACCGCCTCCTGGAAGGACGCCGCGACGTCGGCCCGAGGGATGTCGATACCCTCGCGACGACATGCCTCGAGCCACCGCACGACGGCTGTCTTCAGGCCCGAGAAGGAGAAGTCATGGCGATGGGCGACCTCGTCCCGGGGCCGGGTGAGGCCGCGGGGAAAGTCGATCGCCGCCGGGTCACCTCCACGCGCCAGCGCGTCGATCGCCGGGCCGCCGGGGAAGGACAGGCCGAGAAGCCGCGCCACCTTGTCGAAGGCCTCCCCTGCCGCGTCGTCGAGCGTCGCACCCAGCGATTCGACATCGCATGTCACGTCATCTACGCGCAGAAGCGACGTGTGGCCGCCCGACACCAGCAGGGCGATGGCGGGCTGGGGAAGCTCTCCGTGCGCCAGACGGTCGACGGCAACGTGCGCGGCCAAATGGTTCACGCCATACAGCGGCCGATCAATGGCCAGCGCGAGGCCCTGGGCCGCGCTGATGCCGACGAGCAGCGCACCGGCGAGGCCAGGACCGGCCGTGACCGCGATGGCGTCCACGTCGGTCACCCGAGCGCCGGCCTCCGCGCAGGCGCGCGCCAGCGTGGGAGCGAACGCCTCCAGGTGGGCCCGGCTCGCCACCTCCGGCACGACGCCGCCGAAACGAACGTGCTCCTCCACGTTCGAGGCGACGACGTCCGACAGTAGGGTCCGGCCCCGCACGAGGGCTATGCCCGTCTCGTCGCACGAGGTCTCGATGCCCAGCACGAGCGGTTCACTTCTCACGTGAACTCCCCCCGTGCCGCATGATCAGGGCATCGAGGCCGGGGCCGTAATAGCCACTGCGGCGCGCGATGACCTCGAAGCCATGGCTCTGGTAGAGGGCGATGGCGTCATCGCTATCCGCTCGCACCTCGAGAAGCACCTCGCGGCAGCCCGCAGACTCCGCCATGGCCAGCAGGTGGTCGAGCATGGCAGCCGCCATACCGCGGCGACGCGCACGAGGAGCGACCGCGATCGTCTGGATATCGCCCGTCGGTGGCCGGATGAGCACGCCGGCGTACGCGGCCACGCCCTCGTCGTCATCGATGACGACGTATACCCGGTTCGCTCGCGCGAGTTCTCCCCAGAACTGCCCGGCCGACCATGCCGTCGCACCGAAGATAGGCTCCTCGATCGCCATGACCGACTCGATATCCCACCAGCGCATCGGACGGACCTGCTGTGCCATCACGCGCCGCCCATCACGGATGCGGGCACGACGGCGTCGGGGCGGCGCAGGTAGATAGGCACGGGAGGCAGCAGCAGCAGACCACGGCGCGCGCGGTCTTGCAGGATGCGCGCGCTCGCCGTCCCGGACTGGCCGGCGTCCTCCTCCGGGAGGTCGACGGTTGCGGGGATCCGCTCGCCCGCAGCGAGGCGCTCCAGGACGACATCGGCCAGGTCGGCGGCGCTCGGGTACATGACGTGCTGGACCGGCCCCGAGTCACCGACCGCGAGGCTGTCGATCGCGAGATCGGCCTCGTTCTTGATCAGGGGACCGGAGCTCCGCAGGCCGCGCTCGTCGTATTCGGCCCAGCAAAACTCGGCGCGACGGGCGCGCGTCAGCACCGTCACCGGGACGCCGTGATCACGCACCGCCGCTCGGGCAACGACGTCGAGGCTGCACACGCCCACGACGGGGATGTCGAGACCCTCACCGATCGCGAGGGCGGTCGCAATGCCGACGCGCAAGCCGGTGAAGGGGCCGGGCCCCACTCCGCAGGCCACGATGCCGAGCGCCGCCATCTCAACGCCTGCATCCTCGAGAACCTCGCGAATGAGGGGCGAGAGGGTCTCGACATGACGACGCGCGTCGACGACTTGCCTGGTGCTGCGCACACGGCCGTCGTCGCTGACGACACTCACGGAGGTCGCCGATGTCGCCGTATCGATAGCGAGCGCGAGCACGACCAAACCCTAGGCGCCGACCAGGGATGATAGGCCGCAGCCCTGCCAGCGTGACCCGATGGCATGGATCACGGCCGATCGGCCGTCGTCGGAGCGTCCGGGCGCCAGGACGATGTCGAGGCGATCGTCGGAGAGGTGCTCCACGCATCCGGCACCCCATTCGACGACCGTCACCGCGTCATCGACGCCCAGATCGAGGTCGTCGATCTCCGCCGGGGAGCCCACTCGATAGGCATCGACGTGCAGCAGAGCAGGCCCCGCGGCCAGCGAGGGATGCCGACGGGCGATGACGAACGTCGGGCTCGTGATGGGTCCGCGCACGCCGAGCCCCTCGCCGATCCCCCGCGTGAGCGTGGTCTTGCCGGCACCGAGCTCACCGGTGAGGACGACCAGGTCGCCAGACCGCAGCAGGGGTGCCAGACGCCGACCGAGCTCGACGGTCGCTTCAGGGCCGTCGAGATCGATGGTGACGGACTCGGTCACGGGCCGGACACGCGCTCGACGAGTTCAATGACGTGGCGCGTCACCTGCTGATCCGCTTCGAGAGTGAGCATGTGACCCACTCCAGGAAGGATGACGAGTTCGGCGGACGGGACGTGCCGCACGATCTCCATGCTGTGGCCCACCGGAGTGAGCAGGTCGGCGTCGCCCACCATGACCAGCAGGTCCGTGCGCTCGAGCACGTCGAGCGCGTGCTCCTTGGTGTGCGCCTCGAGCGCGGGGAGAAGGTCGGCAAGCACTTCGATGGGCGTGCCGGTGATCAGGTCAGCCACGAGGCGGGTGCCGTCGGGGGGCACGGTCGATCCGAACGCGTAGGCGCGGGTGATGAGCAGGCCGAGATCGCTGGACGAGCGCAGCGCGCGCTCGATGAGGCCCGCGACGGGTCCCCCGCCCTCGACAGTCGACCCGATCGAGGGCGCGACGGCGTGCGCGAGACGGGCGATCGGACGCGGCAGGCCCAACTCGACGTCGGCGATGCCGCCCGCCGAGGTTGCCAGCAGCGCGACCCCGCGCACACGGTCACCGAAGAGCTCGGGTCGCTGATCGGCGAGAGCCATGATCGTCATGCCGCCCATCGAGTGGCCGACGAGCACAATCGTCTCCTTGGGCGCGAGGTCGTCGATGATGCAGCCGAGGTCGCGGCCCAGTCGATCGATGTCAGTGCCCGCTGGCCCACGCTCCGAGCGACCGTGCCCGCGCTGGTCCCAGAAGATGGTGCGCGCCACCGACGTCATGGCCGCACGCTGAGCAGGCCACGAGTCGAGCGAGAGGGCGTACCCGTGGGTAAAGATCACCGTCGGAGCAGTGCCGCCCGGACCGTCGTCGATGACAGCGTGCAGGCGCGTGCCGTCGTCGACGGTCACGGTGACCGCGACGCCGGGCACGGCTTCGCTGGCCGTGACCTCGTGGGTCTTGCGCAGGCGACGGGTGATGAGTCGCTCGGCCAGGGCTCCAGCGGCCACGCCAGCGGCGAGCAGCCCGAAGGCGGCCAGCCCACGGGCGGCGTTGCCCATCGGTGCCACGACGTCTCCTGTCTATCCGGCGCGGCGCTCAGCCGACGTAACGGCGCGGCAGGCGTGCGCCCATGCGCGTGACGATCTCGTAGCCGATGGTGTCATCCCATGCCGCCCACTCCTCGGCGGTGGGCTCCCCCGACCCTCCGGACCCGAAGACGATGACATCGGCCCCCGCCTCAATGGGCGCATCCCCGACGTCGACGATGCACTGGTCCATGGCAATGCGTCCGACGACCGGGAATCGATTGCCCGCGATCATCACCTGCGCGCCTCGTGTGGTGCGCGGTAGGCCGTCGGCGTAGCCGAGCGGCAGGAGTGCGAGCGATGTCTCGCGCTCGGCCCTCCAGCTCAGGCCGTACGACGCACCGTGACCAGCGGGCACACGCTTGACATGCGAGATCCGTGCCCGCACCGTCATAGCCGGGCGAAAGTCCAGGCCGCTGGGCCACGGCGGTCCGATCCCAGGCCCCGGAGTCACGCCGTAGACGATGATGCCCGCGCGGACGAGGTCGAAGTGCATGTCGGGGCGCGTGATGATCGCGCCACTAGACGACAGGTGGCGGACCTCCGGAGTCACGCCCAGGGATTCGGCAGTGGCCAGCGCCTCCTGGAAGGCGGCGAGCTGCTCGTCATTCGCCGGGTGATCGGGCTCATCGGCACAGGCAAGGTGCGACCAGATGCCCACCACCTCGATGGTGTCACCGTGCGACAGCGCCTGCAGCAGGAGATCGCTCCACTCGGTCGGCGAGCTCCCGCCACGACCCAGCCCGGTGTCGATCTTCAGGTGCACGCGCGCACGTCGCCCGATCGCTCGGGCCGCAGACGCGATCTCCTCCACGGCCCAGGACGCTCCCGCGCTGAGGTCGATGTCCCGCTCGATACACGCCGCGATGCCCGGATCACCGGGCACGATCAGCCACGCCAGGATCCGGCCCTCGTCACCAGCATCGCGCAGGGCCAGAGCCTCGTCGGGCAGCGCGACGCCCAGCCATGGCGCACCTGCATCCCGCGCGGCCCTGGCGACCGGAATGGCGCCATGCCCGTAAGCATCGGCCTTGACGACGACCATTGCCTCAGCGCCGGCCACGGCCGCGGTGACCGTGCACACGTTGTGGCGGACCGCATCGAGGTTGATGACCGCTTCAGCGCGCTCATTGCTCCCGGTCGTGGTCACGGGGCCGTCCCGCGGCGGAAGGAGGCAATCGCGCCGGGCAGTGCCTCGATGATGTCGAGAGCCGTCACGGGCCTACCGCCCCGCGCGGCGATGGTGCCCGCCGCGCCGTGGATCGCGACGCCCGCGGCGGCAATGCGAGCTGCATCATCGTCACCAAGGGGGCCGCGCGCGGCACGCGAGGCGAGCATCGAACTGATCAAGCCGGAGAGCACGTCACCACTGCCCGCCGTCCCGAGTTCCGGACCACCTCGAGTGTCGATGAACGCCGTGCCGCCAGGCGACGCCACCACGGTGCCCGGGCCCTTGAGCACGACGACCACGTGAAGTTCGCGTGCCGCGCGTTGCGCCGCTCCGAGTCGGTCCTCGAGCGTGCCGGTGCCGCACTCGTAGCCCAGCTCCGCAAACTCCCCCTCGTGCGGAGTCAAGACCGTGGAAAGGCCAGCGGTGCGCCGCCACTCGAGTGCCGATCGCGCGGACGGCCGATCGAGTAGCCGCAGTCCAGCCGCGTCCACCAGGGCGGTCGTCGCCGCGGCGAGGACCGCGTCGAGGGTGGCTGTCGCAGCCGGGCCATCACCCAGGCCCGGACCGACTCCCCATGCGGTGATGCGCGGGGACGAGGCCGGGGCATCCGACGACGTCACGACATCCCAGAAGTGGTCGATGACCGTGGTGGCCACCCCATCGCCCCGGTCGAGGACATGCACCATTCCGGCACCTCCGACGCGGGCACCGGCAGTCGCCATCATCGCCGCACCCGGGTAGCGAGTGGAGCCAGCAGCAATGCCGACGACACCACGGGAGTACTTGTAGTCATTCGCGCTCGGCTCGGGCAACTCGGCGGCAACGTCTTCGTCGTCGAGGACGCTGACCGACGCTGGCGGCAGCATCTCATCGAGCCCGATATCGACGAGCATGACGGCACCCACATGGTTACGACCGGGTGCGAGCAGGAGACCCGGCTTCAGGCAGCCGAAGGTGACGGTGACGTCGGCATCCACCGCCGCCCGCGGATCGGCGACGGCCCCCGTGTCGGCGTCGACGCCGGAGGGGATGTCGACAGCGACAACGAGCGCCCCGCCGTCGATGGCGGCATGGACAAGTTCATCGGCCGGCGGCCGCAGCGCGCCTGTGCCACCGATGCCCACGATGCCATCGACGACGAGGTCGGCATCGACGAGGAGCTCCGAGGCGGCAAGCGTGTCGGACGCCGACACGATCCGGCCCCCCGCCGCGACAAGGGCGTCGCCACCACCGTCATGGAAGCGGTCGGCCAGGGCGATCGCATGGACGCGCGCCCCGCGCTCCGCGAGGCACGCGCCCGCGTGGAGCGCATCGCCGCCGTTGTTGCCGCTGCCCGCGAGGATCACGACGCGCGCATGCTTGACGCCGGGCCCGGCATCAGCGAGCAACGCGGCACAGGTGTCGGCCAGACCCGTCGAGGCACGCTCCATGAGCGCGCCATCCGGAAGAGTCGCCATAAGGCGTTCTTCGGCCTCGCGCACCTGTGCCACGGAGTACACGCCGTTCACGCCGGCCTCACTCGACGGTGACGGACTTGGCCAGATTGCGCGGCTGGTCGACGTCGTGACCCTTCGCGGTGGCCATCGCGCACGCGAAGACCTGCAACGGCACGGTCGACACGAGCGGCTGCAAGAGCGTGGGCACCATCGGCACGCGTATGACGTAGTCGGCGTAGGGAGTCACACTCTCATCGCCTTCTTCGGCGACGACGATCGTGCGAGCTCCGCGTGCGCGGACCTCCTGGATATTGGACACGATCTTGTCGTGCAGCACGGCTCGCCCCCGGGGCGACGGCACGATGCAGATCACGGGGACACCTTCTTCGATCAGCGCGATGGGCCCGTGCTTGAGCTCACCGGCAGCGAAGCCCTCCGCGTGCATGTAGGCGAGTTCCTTGAGCTTGAGAGCACCCTCGAGGGCCACGGGGTATCCGACGTGGCGCCCGATGTAGAGCACCGACGTGGCATCGGCCAGCTCGCGGGCGAGTTCGTGCACGCCCTCGCTCGTGTCGAGGACGAGGTCGACGGCCTGGGGCATGTCGGCGAGTTCGTTAAGCACGGTGATGATCTCGTCGCCGAACATGTTGCCGCGCACCTGGGCGAGGTAGAGGCCTACGAGGTAGGCGGCGATGATCTGGGTGAGGAATGCCTTGGTGGACGCGACCGCGATCTCCGGGCCGGCGTAGGTGTAGAGGACCGCATCGCACTCGCGCGGGATCGTCGAGCCAACCGTATTACAGATGGCGAGTGCCTTCGAGCCCTGCTCGCGAGCGTGGCGCAGGGCCATCAGCGTGTCCATCGTCTCGCCCGACTGCGAAATGGCGATGGTCAGCGTCCGCGGGTCGACGATGGGGTCGCGGTAGCGGAACTCGCTGGCGAGCTCGACGTCAACGGGGACTCGAGTCCAGTACTCGATGGCGTACTTCGCCACGAGACCCGCGTGATACGCCGTGCCGCAGGCCACGACGACGATCTTGTCGATCTCGCGAAGGTCAGCATCGCTCAACCGCACCTCATCGAGGTGGAGGCGGCCGTCGCGCCCCACGCGGCCCCTCAGTGCGTCGGCCACCGCCTTGGGCTGCTCGGCGATCTCCTTGAGCATGAACAGGTCGTAGCCGCCCTTTTCGACCTGGGCGGCATCCCACGTCACCGTAAACGGCTTGGCCTGGACCTCAGTGCCGTCGAAGTCGGTGATGACGACTCCCTCGCGTGAGATCTGCACGACCTGGTCCTGTCCCAGCTCCAAGGCGTTGCGAGTGTGCGAGACGAAGGCGGCGACATCGGAGGCGAGGAAGTTCTCGCCCTCGCCGAGACCGACCACGAGTGGAGAGTTGCGGCGGGCGGCAACTACGACGTCGGTGTCGTCGGCGACCACGGCCACGAGCGTGAACGCCCCGTCGAGCCGCCGACATGTGCGGCGCATCGCCTCGGCAAGGTCGCCGCCGGCGAGCGGCAACTCCGCAGCGAGGAGGTGTGCGACCACCTCGGTGTCGGTCTCCGACGACAAGGTGACTCCGGCCTCGGTGAGTTCGTCGCGAAGCTCCGCGAAGTTCTCGATGATGCCGTTGTGGATGACGGCGACCCGGCCGTCTTCGCTGACGTGGGGATGGGCGTTGCTGTCGGTCGGCCCGCCGTGGGTGGCCCAGCGCGTGTGACCGATGCCGAGGGTTGCAGCCTCGAGCGGGTCCTCACCGAGCAGGCTCTCGAGGTTGGCCAGCTTGCCGGCCTTCTTGCGGGTCTCAAGCCGGTCGCCCGTGATGACCGCAACGCCGGCGGAGTCGTAGCCGCGGTATTCGAGGCGCCGCAGGCCCTCGACGACGACCTCCAGGGCCTGCTTCTCGCCGACATAGCCCACGATCCCGCACATGGGTGCCAGGGTACGCGCCCGAGACGCTCAGCCGGTCAGTCGAGGGCGAGGCTCGCCCGGACAGTGGCGGCGATGGCCTCGGCGGATGCGTGAGCGGTCTGCGGAGAGGACGCCTCGACCATCACGCGCACCAGCGGCTCGGTGCCCGACGGGCGCAGCAGGACACGACCGCTGTCGCCGAGCTCGGCCTCGACGGCGGCCACGGCTGCGCGTATGTCGGCGCTCTCGCCCAGACGCGCCTTGTCGACACCCGAGACGTTAATGAGCACCTGGGGAAGACGGGTCATGACGGAGGCGAGCTCGGCGAGGGACGATCTGGTCTCGGCCATCCTGGACAGCAGGGCCAGCGCCGTCATCAGGCCGTCACCGGTAGTGGCGTAGTCGAGCATCACCACGTGGCCGCTCTGCTCGCCGCCGAGGGTGAAGCCACCCTCGAGCATCGCCTCCAAGACGTAGCGGTCACCCACGGCCGTCTCGACGACGTGGACGTCGCGCTCGGTCATGGCGATCCGGAAGCCGAGATTGGACATCACGGTCGTGACGACCGTGTCGCCGACCAGCGCTCCGGCCTCACGAGATCCCAGCGCCAGGATGGCGAGGATCTGGTCGCCGTCGACGATCTCGCCGGAGGCATCGACCGCGAGACAGCGGTCAGCGTCGCCATCGTGTGCGATGCCCGCATCGGCCCCGTGCTCGATGACGGCCGCCCGCAGGTCGTCCATGTGAGTGCTGCCGCACCCCTCATTGATGTTCAGGCCATCGGGAGACGCATGCAGGGCGATGACGTCGGCACCGGCTCGACGCAACGCCTCGGGGGCCACCTGCGAGGCCGCCCCATTGGCGCCGTCGACGACGACGCGCAAGCCGTTGAGCGGCGCCCGAACGACGCCGAGGGTGTGGCCGACGTAGCGCGAGTCTGCCTCGTCGAGTCGGAGTATGCGGCCGACACCAGCGCCCAGGGGCCGATCCCAGGGCTCCTCGAGGCGAGCCTCGATCTGATCTTCGAGGGTTTCGGAGAGCTTGAAGCCGCGGCTGTCGAAGAACTTGATGCCGTTGTCGGGCATGGCATTGTGCGAGGCCGACAGCATGACGCCCAGGCTCGCCCCCTCGGCAGCGGTGAGATAGGCGATCGCGGGCGTCGGGAGCACGCCGGCGAGGAGGACGTCGACACCAGCGCTGGCCAGGCCTGCGACGACGGCCGCTTCGAGGAACTCGCCGCTAGCACGCGGATCACGGCCGACCACGGCCGTGGGTCGGCCGCCGCCGGTCGACAGGGCACCGGCATCACCGAGGACGTGCGCGGCAGAGGCGGCGAGGGAAAGCGCCAGTTCGGCGGTCAGGTCTCGGTTGGCGAGCCCACGCACGCCATCGGTACCGAACAGGCGAGCCAAGCGATTAGCGCTTGCTGTACTGAGGAGCCTTGCGCGCCTTCTTGAGGCCGTACTTCTTGCGCTCCTTGGCCCGTGCGTCGCGGGTGAGGAAGCCGGCCTTCTTCAGCGACGGGCGATTGCCGTCGAAGTCGATCTCGTTGAGCGCGCGGGCGATGCCCAGGCGCAGGGCGCCGGCCTGGCCACCGGTGCCACCGCCGTGGATGCGGGCGATGACGTCGTAGCGGCCCTCCTGGCCCAGCGAGACGAAGGGCTCGTTGACGAGCTGCTGGTGGACCTTGTTGGGGAAGTAGGTCTCGAGGTCGCGGCCGTTGACGGTCCAGCGTCCGGTGCCGGGGACGAGACGCACGCGCGCCACGGCCTCCTTGCGGCGACCCGTGGCACCGCCGGGTGCGGTCACGACGACGCGCTCCTTGGCGGCGGGAGCAGCGGAGGGCGCCTCGGAGGTGTACTCCGAGGGGATCTCCTCGTCGTCGATGAGCTCGGTCTCGGCCGTGGTCACAGTCATTCCTTCCGGGCGTAGCATCCGCTCGCCTGCTGAGCGGTCGCTACTGCGCGACCTGCGTGATCGAGTAGGGCTGGGGCTTTTGCGCGGCGTGGGGATGATCCGGGCCGGCGTAGACCTTGAGCTTGGACAACTGCTGACGACCCAGCTTGTTATGCGGCAGCATGCCGCGTACGGCCTTCTCCACCGCGCGGCGCGGGTTGTTGGCCAGCAGGTCGGTGTAGGGGGTAGCGCGCAGGCCGCCGGGGTAGCCCGAGTGGCGGTAGTCCATCTTCTGCTCGGGCTTGCTGCCGCTCAGGACGACCTTGTCGGCATTGATGATGACGACGAAGTCACCGGTGTCGACATGGGGAGCGAAGACCGGCTTGTGCTTGCCCCGCAGCAGGATGGCAGCCTGTGAAGCCAGGCGCCCGAGGACGACGTCGGTGGCATCGATCACGAGCCACTCGCGGGAGACCTCGCCCGGCTTGGGGGTGTACGTTCGCACGTGGACCTTCACTCGCTTAAGGGGGTGCCCAGGAGGCACCCCGGTTGAGCCCGGGGGCGGGCACAACGACCGCCTACGCTACCGGGGCCCCTGGGAGGGGGTCAAAACGGCCCCTATCCTCCTGACCATCCCCTGGGAACCCACCGCCGAGTGTGCAGATGTGCCACACACCCCCTCATGGATCGGGGGCCCCGCTGCACACTCGCGGGCATGGATCGGGCGGTCAGGCTCTCCACACCGGCTCGTCCGACTCCCGCACGGCCCCTTCGGCGCCCACCACGAGATAGCGATCGAAGTCGCGGGCGAACCAGCGGTCGTGGGTCACCGCGACGACGGTGCCGTCGAAGGCATCGAGGGCCGCCTCCAGAGCCTCCGCACTCTCCAGGTCGAGGTTGTCGGTCGGCTCGTCGAGCAGCAGCAGCGTCGCTCCGGAGAGCTCGAGCAGCAGGATCTGCACCCGGGCCTGCTGGCCACCCGACAGCGAGTCGAAGGACTGCTCCGAGGCACCCGCCAGGCCGTAGCGATCGAGGGCCCGCGCGGCCTGCTCGCGTCCCATGCCGGCACGATGACCGTCGCCCCGGTGCAGGATCTCCAGCAGCGTGCGCCCCTTCAGGTCCGGTCGCACGTGGGTCTGCGCGAACCATCCGGGGCGTACGCGCGATCCGAGGCGTGCGGTGCCCACATGACGCACGGGCGCAATCGGCAGATCGTTGACGGGCTGGTGCTCGACATCGGGATCGGTGCCGCCGGCGGCCAGGAGACGCAGGAGATGGGACTTGCCGGCACCGTTGCGGCCGAGCACGGCCAGTCGCTCGCCGTACCAGACCTCGAGGTCGAACGGCTCGGTCAGATCGGTCAGTTGCAGTCCCTCACAGATCACCGCCCGCTTGGCGGTGCGACCGCCCTGCAGTCGCATGCGCATGCTCTGCCGGATGGGCACGGCCTGCGGTGGTCCGGCCTCCTCGAACTTGCGCAGTCGCGTCTGCGCGGCCTGGTAGCGCGAGGCGAGGCCATCGTTGTAGGTCGCCTTGGTCTTGAGCATCTCGACGAGGTCCTTGAGCTTTTGGTGCTGCTCATCCCAGCGCCGACGGAGTTCCTCGAGACGGCTCATGCGGTCGGCGCGAGCCTCGGCGTAGGTGGCGAATCCCCCGCCGTGCACCCACACGATGTTGCCAGCCGCGCCGAGCTCGACCGTGACGATCGTCGACGCGCACGCGCGCAGCAGCTCGCGATCGTGGCTGACGAGCAGAATCGTCTTCGACGTGGCGGCAATGCTCTGCTCGAGCCACTGCTTGGCGGGCACGTCGAGGTAGTTGTCGGGCTCATCCAGCACGAGGACCTCATCGGACCCGCGCAGGAGGGCCTCGAGCACGAGTCGCTTCTGCTCCCCGCCCGACAGGGTCGACACCGGCCGCCACTTCACGTCGTCGTAGGCCAATCCGAGGGCCGACGTGCAGCAGACATCCCAGGCGACCTCGGCGTCGTAGCCACCCGCGTCGGCGTAGTCGGCGAGCGCTTGCGCGTAGCGCATCTGGAGATCGGGATCCTCGCTGTCCATGAGCCGGATCTCGCAATCATCGACGTCGGCAGCCGCCCGCTGCAGATCCTCCGACGACACCGACAGCAGCAGGTCGCGCACGGTGCCGTCGGTGCCGTGACCGATGAACTGCCGCATGACGCCCAGGCCCCCCGTCGTGATCACGCTTCCGTCATCGGGCTGGAGGTCACCCGCGATCATGCGAAGCAGGGTCGTCTTGCCCGCGCCGTTGGCACCGATCAGCGCCGCCTTGGCTCCCTCGCCGACGCGGAAGCTCACGTCGTCGAGGAGGACGCGGCCGTCCGGGAGGGCGTAGGTGACGTGCTGGACATCGATGTGGCCCATCAGGTCGGCCCGCGAAACGCTCGGGTGACGCCCTGTCGCGCGGATAGATCAGCGTCGACCGGGTAGCGAACCTCCTCCAGGACCAGTCCCTGGGCAGGCATGACGGTGACACGTGGGTCGCGCGCGCGGCCGGCCAGCACCTCGCCCGCCCACCCGATCGACTGGCGACCATCACCCACGGGGACCAGAAGCCCGACTATCGATCGGACCATCGAGTGGCAGAAGGCATCGGCGCTGATCGTCATCTGCGCGAGCCCGGTGTCTCCTCGAGTCCACTCGAGCCCGAGCACGCGCCGGATCATCGAGGCGCCCTCCCGCGGCTTGCACAGCGCTGCGAAGTTGTGTTCGCCGATCAGTGACTCTCCGGCGGCCGCCATGGCGTCGACATCGAGCGGGCGCGGATAGGGGACCACCTCGCGCCTTCGGAGCGGGTCCCACGCTTCATCGCGATCACACAGCCGATATCGGTAGTGGCGCGAGAGCGCCGAGAATCGGGCATCGAAGCCGGCGGGTGCCTCCGACACGCGGATCACAGTGACGTCACCGGGCAGGACACCCCGCAAGCTGCGCTCGAGCGCCGCGGGGTCGACAGGTGAATCGACATCGACGTGGGCCACCTGCCCTCGAGCGTGTACGCCGGCGTCGGTGCGCCCGGCGCAGGTGACAGACGGCGGGCCCGGCAGGCACAGGACCTGCGCGAGGGCGTCCTCGACGGCGCCCTGGATGGTGCGCAGCCCGGGCTGGCGCGCCCACCCGGCGAAGTCGGTGCCGTCGTAGGCGAGGTCAAGCCGCAGGCGCGTCATAGCTACTCCCCTGACGGACGATGCGGAGACATCCTGGTCTCAGGACGCCTCCGCATCGCGGTGGATCTGGGTGGATCCCGGCGATCAGGCCTTGTCGTCCTTATCGGCCTCGGCGGCGGATTCCTCGGCGTCCTCGGTCGAGACCTCGGCTCCGTCGGCAGTGGGCGCCTCGGTCGGAGCAGCCTCGTCGGCGGCAGCCTCGACAGCCTCGTCGGTGGCTGCGTCGGCGGTGGGCTCCTCCACCGGAGCAGCCTTGGCGGCGGGCGTGGCCTTTGCGGCCTTCTCCTTGGCCGCCCGCTTTGTCGCACCGGTCGCCTCGGCGACCACCTGCTCCTGCAGCGGCTCCACCAGCTCGATGACCGCCATGGGCGCGTTGTCACCCTTGCGGGGGCCGACCTTCACGATGCGTGTGTAGCCGCCATGACGGTTTTCGTAGCGCGGACCGATCTCGGTAAAGAGCACGTGCACCACGCCCTTGTCGCGCACGACCGTGAGGACGCGGCGGCGGGCAGCGAGGTCGCCACGCTTTGCAAAGGTGATGAGACGCTCGGCCAGCGGGCGCAGGCGCTTGGCCTTGGCCTCGGTGGTCGTGATGCGGCCGTGCTCGAAGAGCGCGGTCGCGAGATTGCCGAGCATGAGGCGCTCGTGTGCCGGCCCGCCCCCGAGACGGGGGCCCTTCGTCGGCGTAGGCATGTCCAGACTCCTTGCTGCGGGTGGCCAGTCGGCTAGAGCTGCTCGTCCTCGGCGTAGCCGAGGCCGTCATCATCGTCTTCGTCGCTGAAGTACACAGCGGCACCAGGATCGAATCCGGGCGGGCTGTCCTTGAGGGCGAGGCCAAGGGTCACCAGCTTGACCTTGACCTCATCGATCGACTTCGCACCGAAATTGCGAATGTCGAGCAGGTCGGCCTCGCTGCGGCCAATGAGTTCACCCACCGTGTGGATGCCCTCGCGCTTGAGACAGTTGTAGGAGCGAACCGTGAGGTCGAGCTGCTCGATGGGCGTGGAGAGCTGCTCGGCCACGAAGGCGTCGGCAGGCGACGGGCCGATATCGATGCCCTCGGCATCGACGTTGAGCTCGCGGGCGAGCCCGAAGAGCTCGACAAGCGTCTTGCCTGCCGAGGCAACGGCATCGCGGGGCAGCATGCACGGCTTCGTCTCGACGTCCAGCACGAGCTTGTCGAAGTCAGTGCGCTGCTCGACGCGGGTGGCGTCGACCTTGTAGGTGACCTTCAGCACCGGCGAGTAGATGGAGTCGACCGGGATGCGGCCGATCTCCTGGCCGGGCTGCTTGTTGAGGTTGGCCGAGACATAGCCGCGACCGCGCTCGACAACGAGCTCCATCTCGAGCTTGCCTTTGCCATTGAGGGTGGCGATGTGGAGATCGGGGTTGTGGACCTCGACGCCGGCTGGCGGGGCGATGTCGGCAGCGACAACCGCGCCCGGGCCCTGCTTTCGGAGGTACATCACGACAGGCTCGTCAAGGTCGGAGGAAACCACGAGCTGCTTGATATTGAGGATGAGTTCGGTGACGTCCTCCTTCATGCCCGGGATGGTCGTGAATTCGTGCAGGACGCCGTCGATGCGAATACTGGTGACGGCGGCGCCGGGGATCGAGGAGAGCAGGGTCCGGCGCAGGGAGTTGCCCAGCGTGTAGCCAAAGCCGGGCTCTAGGGGCTCCAGGACGAACCGCGAGCGGAACTCGCTGATCGGCTCCTCGGAGAGGGTGGGGCGCTGCGTGATGAGCACGTGGTTTCCTTTCGGCGACGACCGCTATTTGACGTCGGGTTGGGGGAAGGGAAGGACTACTTGGAGTAGAGCTCGACGATGAGCTGCTCCTGGACCGGGGTGTCGATGACCTGGCGCGATGGCAGCGAGTGCACGAGGATCCGCATCTTTGAGGGGATGACCTCGAGCCATGCGGGCACGGGACGCTCGCCGATCTCAGCGTGGGCCACGATGAAGGGAGTCATCTCACGTGACCCCGGGCGCACCTCGATGATGTCGTTGGGCTGCACGCGGTAGGACGGAATGTCAACCTTGTGCCCATTGACGGTGAAGTGGCCGTGCCGCACCAGCTGGCGTGCCATGTCGCGCGACTTGGCGAAGCCGGCGCGATAGACGACGTTGTCGAGTCGCGACTCGAGGATGCGCAGCAGGTTGTCGCCTGTCTTGCCCGAGCGCCGGTGCGCTTCTTCGTAGTAGCCACGGAACTGCTTCTCGAGCACTCCATAGATGCGGCTTGCCTTCTGCTTCTCGCGCAACTGCAGGAGGTACTCGCTGTCCTTTGACCTGCCTCGGCCATGCTGGCCAGGCGGGTAGGGGCGCTTCTCGAAGGGGCACTTCGGGGATTCGCACTTGGACCCCTTCAGGAAGAGCTTCATCTTCTCCCGGCGGCAGCGCTTGCAGTCCGCGTCGGTGTATCGAGCCATGGTTGTTGGTTCTCCTGTTTCAGACGCGGCGGCGCTTGGGAGGGCGGCACCCGTTGAAGGGCACCGGGGTGACGTCCTGGATGGAGCCCACCTCCAGGCCGGTGGCCTGGAGGGAGCGGATGGCGGTCTCGCGGCCCGAACCCGGGCCCCTGACGAACACATCGACCTTGCGCATGCCGTGCTCCATGGCGCGACGAGCGGCTGCCTCGGCGGCCATTTGCGCGGCGAAGGGAGTCGACTTGCGGCTGCCCTTGAAGCCCACCTGGCCCGAGCTCGACCAGGCGACGACCGCTCCGGTCGGATCGGTGATGGACACGATCGTGTTGTTGAACGTGCTCTTGATGTGGGCATGCCCATGAGCGACGTTCTTCTTTTCCTTGCGGCGCACCTTCTTGGCGCCGGGCTTTGCTCCGGTCTTGGGGGGCATCGTCCTTCTTCTCCTGAGGTCATCGGTCCGCTGGCCGGCGGCATAGCCGCTCGAGCAGACCCGCGGACTACTTCTTGCCGACCTTCTTCTTGCCAGCGACGGTCTTGCGAGGTCCCTTGCGGGTACGAGCGTTGGTGTGGGTGCGCTGTCCGTGGACGGGCAGGCCGCGACGGTGGCGGATGCCCTGGTAGCAGCCGATCTCCACCTTGCGGCGGATGTCGGCGGCCACCTCGCGGCGGAGGTCGCCCTCGACGCGCACGTTGGCCTCGATCCAGTCTCGGAGGGCGAGAACCTGGTCGTCGGTGAGGTCGCGGGCCCGCAGGTCAGGGCTGATGCCTGTCGATGCCAGGGCTTGCGCGGCGCGGGAGCGGCCAATGCCGTAGATGTATGTGAGCGCGACGGCCATCCGCTTGTCGCGGGGCAGGTCGACGCCGACCAGACGTGCCATGGGTGTCCTCTTCTTCTCATCGCTCGGGAGGTATCGGACGGCACCAGTCCTTCCCACCCGGGAAGGTCCTCGGCCTCTCGTCCGAGGGTGGCGTCCTGAGGCCTGCACGTGCGAGCCTCAGGGGTCGGGTGCCGCTATGGATCGGTGTCGCGGGTTGTCTCCCCTCGGCACCGGCAACGTGTCAGCCTTGGCGCTGCTTGTGGCGCACGTTGTCGCAAATGACCATGACCCGGCCATGGCGGCGGATCACCTTGCACTTTTCGCAGATTTTCTTCACGCTCGGCTTGACCTTCACCGGAATCCCACCTCACTTGTACCTGTAGATGATGCGACCCCGGGTCAGGTCGTAGGGCGAGAGCTCCACGACAACCCGGTCATCTGGGAGGATTCGGATGTAGTGCATCCGCATCTTCCCGCTGATGTGGGCCAGGACCTTGTGTCCGTTGTCCAGTTCCACGCGGAACATCGCATTGGGCAAAGACTCGGTGATCGTGCCCTCGAGCTCGATCGCGCCGTCCTTCTTTGCCATGCCCTCTGCTTCCGTCCGCTCGGCCTTGCCACGCACGCGTGCGCCCCGCCCAAATGGAAGGGGTGCGGACGAACGGGGAAGCCCGATATCAGCCCAGGAAGCATACGCCTGCGCCCGGATCCCTCCTAATCGGGGGGTCGTTTCGCCCGATTTGAGGGGATCATTTGCTCAGCCGCGCCTGGATCCACTTGTCGCGCGCGGAGGAGCCGGCCGGGTAGACCCCGATCGCGATGAGGGTCCTGAGCGAGATGACCGGCCATGGGATGAAGAGGACGGCATTGACCGGGGGCTGCCAGGAGATCCGGTCGAGGTAGGCCACCTGCAACTTCTCCAACTCGCTGCGGAGCTCGGCGACATCGGTGCCTCGTGCCTGCAGCTGGTTGAGCAGGACATTGAATTCGTCGAGGGCTCGAGTGGCCCGGTCCGAGAGGGCGACCGACGGATCGGCTCGCTGCCCACTGGCGAGGACAGACAGCTCGTCATCGCGCACGCCTGTCGCGTTTTGCTGCAAGAGCGCATAGGCCGATTGCTCCTGCGACGGAGCCGCCACAGCCATGTTGTCGGTGAAGAGGGCCAGGTGGTGAGTTCGCGAGTCATGCGCTCGCTCGCCTGCGACTGTGCTCCCCACATGGTCGCGATCCAGAATGACCCGATGAGCACGAAGACCCCACCGATGAACCGCGGGCCCGTCATGCTCGCGTTGTCCTTCAACCGGTTGGTTCGATCCCTTTGCACGACCCACCACGTGATCGGGACGACCACCGCGAAGGACACCATCACGACCAGCACGATCACGAGGGTGGGACTTGGCATGGGGCGCTGCTCTCGACAGGCAGACTAGAGGCGTACGTCATCCAGCGCGGTCAGCACCCATGGCCCGTCGTCGGTGACGGCCACGGTGTGCTCCCAGTGGCTGGCGTACGAGCCATCGCTGGCGACCACGGTCCAGTCGTCGTCGAGCACGTGGACGCCCGCGTCACCAAGGACCACCATCGGCTCGATGGCCAGCGCCATGCCCGGCACCAGGCGAGGGCCCTTGCCTGGACGGCCGTAGTTGGGCACCGCCGGCTCCATGTGCATGCGCGATCCGATGCCGTGGCCGACGTAGTCCTCGACTATTCCGTACTGCGGTCCTGCAGAGCGGATGGCCGACTCGACGGCATGGCCGATATCGGACAGTCGATTGCCGGCTCGCGCAGCCCACAGGCCCGCCCACAGGGACTGCTCGGTCACTCGCGACAGTTCAGCGAGGTTGACTGCCGATTTGCCGACGAGCACGGTGACGGCAGCATCGCCGTGCCATCCGTCGACGATCGCGCCACAGTCGACGGACACGACGTCGCCGTCGGCAAGCCGTCGCGGGCCGGGTATGCCGTGGACGACCTCGTCGTTGACCGAGACGCAGATGTGGGCAGGGAAGCCGTGGTAGCCGAGAAAGGACGGCGTCGCCCCCTCGTCACGGATCGATGCGGCGGCACACTCATCCATGTCAGCGGTCGTGACTCCCGCCTTGGTCATGCCGGCCACCCGCTGGAGCGTCTTGGCCACCACGAGGCCAGCCACTCGCATGGCGTCGATCTGAGCCGGGGTCTTGACCTCGATGCGGTCCTGGGCGCGGAACATGGCTCAGGACTCGAGGGCGGCGAGGATGCGCTCGGTGACCACGTCGACCTGGCCCATGCCGTCGACGTCGACGATGAGCCCGCGCTCGCGGTAGACGGCGGTCAGCGGGGCCGTCTGGTCGAAGTAGACCTCGAGTCGGCGACGGATAGTCTCGGCCGAGTCGTCACTGCGCCCCTGCTCCCGCGCGCGATTGAGCAGACGCTGGACGACGGCCTCAGTGTCGACAGTCAACTCGATGACCTTGTCGAGTGCCCGGCCATCCGACCTCAGCATGGCGTCGAGCTCGTTGACCTGCTCGAGCGTGCGGGGGTAGCCGTCTAGCAGGAGGCCCGGATCGCAATCATCGCGGGACAGTCGATCGCGCACCATGGCGTTGGTGATCGAGTCGGGCACATATTCGCCCGCGTCCATGTATCGCTGCGCCTCTTCGCCGAGAGGCGTTCCCTGGCTGACGTTGGCCCGGAAGATGTCACCCGTCGAAATGTGGGGTACGCCGAGCGACTGGGCGACCACAACGGCCTGGGTGCCCTTGCCGGCACCAGGGGGCCCCATGATCACCAGACGCATCAGCGAAGGAAGCCCTCGTAATTGCGCTGCTGCAGCTGGGCATCGATCTGCTTGACCGTGTCGAGACCAACGCCCACCACGATCAGCAGGCTGATGCCACCGAAGACGAAGCGATCGCCGATGCCGAGGACATTGAAGGCGACAACCGGCATGACGGCGATGGCCGCGAGGTAGAGCGAGCCGGGCGCCGTCAGGCGATTGAGCACATAGGCGAGGTAGTCGGCGGTGGGCTTGCCCGCGCGAATGCCAGGAATGAAGCCGCCGTACTTCTTCATGTTGTCGGCTACGTCAACGGGGTTGAACGTAATCGACACGTAGAAGTAGGTGAAGAAGATCGTGAGGATGGCGAAGAAGGCGAGGTAGACGGTCGATGTGCCGGTCGAGAAGTTGGTGGCCACCCACTGCGCCCACCCCGCCTGGCTTCCCGTCAGCTGCACGAGAAGGGTAGGCAGGAAGAGCAGGGAGCTGGCGAAGATCACGGGAATGACGCCCGCCATGTTCATCTTGAGCGGGATGTAGGTCGAGGTGCCGCCGTACATGCGACGACCCACCATTCGCTTGGCGTATTGCACCGGGATGCGGCGCTGGCCCTGCTCGACGAAGACGACGAGGGTAAGGACCACCAGGGCGACGAGGATCGTCAGCACGAAGGTGAAGGTGCCGCGGCTGACGAACACGTTGATGAACTGGGCAGGAATGGTCGCGATGATGGAGGTGAAGATCAGGAGCGACATGCCGTTGCCCACACCACGCTCGGTGATGAGCTCGCCCAGCCACATGATCACTGCCGTGCCCGCTGTCATGACGATGACCATGACCATGATGAGCAGCACGCTTTGGTTGGGGATCAGCTCCTCGGGGCAGCCGCTGAAGAGCTGACCGGGGGTGCGCGCGAGCGACAGGATCGCGGTCGACTGGAGGATGGCCAGGCCGATGGTCAGGTAGCGCGTGTATTGCGTCAGCTTTGCCTGACCCGACTGCCCCTCCTTCTTGAGGAGCTCCAGGCGCGGGATGACGACGGTGAGGAGCTGGATGATGATGCTCGCCGTGATGTAGGGCATGATGCCGAGCGCGAACACCGAAAGCTGGAGCAGCGCACCGCCGCTGAAGAGGTTGATGACCGCGTAGATCGAATTGTCAGAGGTCTGGTCGATGCATCGCTGGATGGCTGAGTAGTCGACTCCGGGAGTGGGCACGACGGAGCCCAGCCGGAAGACGGCAATCATCCCCAGCGTGAACAGCAGCTTCTTGCGGAGGTCCGGGGTGCGGAACGCCTCCACGAAAGCGCTGAGATGCACGCTTACCTCCTGCGCGGTGTCGGGCACCGCTTGTCGTGGACAGTGGCCCCGGTCTGACCTCGAAGGAGCCTAACGTAGGCGCCTCGTGGAGCCGACCGATGAGCCTTGGACCAGCCTGGGATCAGGACGTTCGAGTGGCCACGGTCTCGGCTGAGCCCCCCGCAGCGGCGATCTTCTCGCGCGCTGAGTCGGAGAATGCGTGAGCCGAGACCTGGATCGCTATCCCTATTTCACCCTGACCGAGGACCTTCACCGGACTGCCCTTGCGCACCGCGCCTGCGGAGACGAGGTCAGCCACGGTGACGGCGCCGCCGTCCGGGAAGAGCCGGCCAAGGGTCGCGACATTCACGACCTGGTAGTCGACCTTGTTGGGGCTCGTGAAGCCCTTCAGCTTGGGAAGGCGCATGTGCAGTGGCATCTGGCCACCCTCGAAGCGAGCAGGCACCTGGGTGCGTGCCTTGCTGCCCTTGGTGCCGCGGCCCGCCGTCTTGCCCTTGGAGCCTTCACCGCGCCCCTTGCGAGTCTTGGCTGTCTTGGCCCCGGGCGCCGGACGCAGGTGGTGAACCTTGAGCGTCATGTCAGTCAACCTCCTCAACGGTCACCAGGTGCGACACGGTCTTGATCATGCCGCGAATCTCCGGACGGTCTTCTTGCACGACGGTGTCACCGATGCGCTTGAGTCCGAGCGAGCGAAGGGTCTCACGCTGGCTGTGCGTGCCACCGATGACCGACTTGCGCTGGGTCACGTGGAGCCGAACGCTCACGATGCACCTGCCGCTCGTGCGCGCAGGAGGGCCACCGGAGCGACGTCCTCGAGGGGGAGCCCACGGCGTGCCGCCACGGCTTCGGGCTGTTCGAGTCCTCGCAACGCCGCCACCGTCGCATGGACGATGTTGATGGCGTTGTCCGACCCAAGGGACTTTGACAGGACGTCGTGGATGCCCGCGCACTCCAGGACGGCGCGCACGGGGCCACCGGCGATAACGCCGGTGCCGGGCGCCGCGGGGCGCAGAAACACGACGCCGGCCGCAGCCTCGCCCGTGATCGGATGGGGGATGGTGCCCTGGATGCGGGGAACCTTGAAGAAGTGCTTCTTCGCCTCCTCCACTCCCTTGGCGATGGCGGCCGGCACCTCCTTGGCCTTGCCGTAGCCCACGCCCACCGTGCCATCGCCATCGCCCACGACCACGAGCGCGGTGAAGCTGAAGCGACGGCCACCCTTCACGACCTTGGCGACGCGATTGATCGTCACGACGCGCTCGATGAAAGCGGACTTCTCCTCACGGGGCGCGCGTTCACGACGATCCCGGCGCTCCCCGGAGGCTCCGGCGCCGGTGCCCCGGCGCTGTGTTGTCGACATCAATTCTTACCTCTCTCGCGACCTTAGAACTGAAGGCCGCCCTCGCGGGCGCCCTCCGCCAGGGCCGCGACGCGACCGTGGAACTTGTTGCCACCGCGGTCGAAGACCACGGTCTCGACTCCGGCCTTCTTGGCGCGGTCCGCGAGAAGCTCGCCGACCTTGCGCGCCTTGGCTGTCTTGTCGGCGCTCGCGCCGCGCACATCCGCCTCCATGGAGGATGCCGATGCGATGGTGCGACCCTCGTCGTCGTTGACGACCTGGGCAAACATATGCCGGGCCGAGCGAGTGACCACGAGACGCGGACGCGCGGCGGTGCCGCTGACCTTCTTGCGGACTCGCAGGTGGCGACGCTCGCGAGCGGTGCTCTTGGCGTTGCCCTTGCCGATCTTGGGGGCGAATGAGCTCACTTCTTGCCAGCCTTTCCAGCCTTGCGACGCACGACCTCACCCTCGTAGCGCACGCCCTTGCCCTTGAAGGGCTCCGGCTTGCGCAACTTGCGGATATTGGCCGCGACCTCGCCGACCTGCTGCTTGTCGACGCCGATCACCTTGAACCTCGTGGGGGTCTCGACCGCGAAGGAGATGCCGTCGGGTGCCTCGAAGACGATGGGGTGGCTGTAGCCGAGGGCGAACTCAAGGTTCTGGCCCTTGGCCTGCACGCGGTAGCCGGTGCCAATGATCTCCAGTCCCTTCTCGTAGCCCTGGGTCACACCCGTGACCATGTTGGCCACGAGCGTGCGGGTGAGTCCGTGTCGAGCACGCGCATCGCGCTCGTCGTTGGGACGAGTGACGACGAGCGTGCCGTCGTCTCGGCGATCGATCGAGATCGGCTCGACAACGGTGTGGGTGAGGGTGCCCTTAGGCCCCTTCACGGTGATCTCCTGTCCATCGATGGCCACCTCGACCCCCGAGGGAATGGCGATGGGAAGACGTCCGATGCGTGACATGACGACCCCTCACCACACGTAGGCGAGGACTTCCCCACCCACGCCCTTCTGTGTTGCCTGCCGGTCGGTGAGCAGACCTGAGGAGGTGGACAGGATGGCCACGCCCAGGCCGCCGAGCACCTTGGGCAGCGCGGTGTTCTTTGCGTAGACGCGAAGTCCCGGCTTGGACACGCGACGAAGCCCCGCGATCGAACGCTCGCGACTGGGGCCGTACTTCAACTCCAGGACGAGTGACTTGCCCACCTTAGCTTCCGCGACGTGCCAGCTGCTGATGTAGCCCTCCTGCTTGAGGATCTCGGCGATACCCGCCTTGATCTTCGAATGCGGCATCGCCACCGAGTCGTGATACGCCGAATTCGCGTTGCGCAGACGCGCCAGCATGTCTGCGATCGGGTCGGTCATTGTCATGGCCATCAGGCCCTTCTCGCCGTGGTATCCCCGCGGGGACCTGCGACGTAGTGGTTTACCAGCTGCTCTTGGTGATGCCGGGGAGTTCACCGGCGTGCGCCATCTCGCGGAAGCAGATGCGGCACAGGCCGAACTTGCGGTAGACGGAGTGCGGTCGGCCGCAGCGCGTGCACCGGGTGTAGGCCCGAACGGCATACTTCGGTTTGCGCTGCTGCTTCTCGATCAGTGCCTTCTTCGCCACGTCAGTTCTCCTTGAAGGGGAAGCCGAGAAGCCGAAGCAGTGCACGGCCCTCTTCGTCGTTGTCTGCGGTCGTCACGACCGTGATATCCATGCCGCGGACACGGTCGATCTTATCTTGGTCGATCTCGCGGAACACTGACTGCTCGTTGAGACCGAACGTGTAGTTGCCGCGGCCATCGAACTGCTTGGGCGACAGGCCGCGGAAGTCGCGGATGCGTGGAAGCGCGATCGACATCAAGCGGTCGAGGAACTCCCACATGCGATCACCCCGCAAGGTGACGTGGGCGCCGATCGGCATGCCCTCGCGGAGCTTGAACTGCGCGATGGACTTGCGCGCCTTGGTGACGGAGGGGCGCTGCCCCGTGATCTCCATGAGGTCGCGAATGGCGCCTTCGATGAGCTTGGAGTCGCGGGCGGCCTCGCCGACGCCCATGTTGACGACGACCTTGGTGACGCCAGGCACCTGCATGACGTTGTCGAAGTCGAACTCTGCCTGTAGGGCAGGGACGACCTCCTCGCGGTAGCGCGACTTGAGTCTCGGCATGGAGCGCTCAGACGTGGTGGCAATCATCAGATGTCCTTACCGGTGCGCCTGGAAACCCGGACGTTGCGCACGGAATCGTAGGTGCTTCCGTCGGAGCGCCGCTTCTCGACCTTCTCCTGGCGCTTGCCCACGCGAGTCGCCCGGCTGTCTTCGGGGTCGATCACCATGACGTTGGAAACGTGGATGGGGGCCTCAGTGGTGATGATGCCGCCCGTCTTAGCGCCACGATTGCTCTGGCCCACCTTGGTGTGCTTCTTCACGCGATTGACGCCTTCGACGATGACGAGCTCGGACTTGGGCATCACCTCGATCACGCGCCCGGTGACTCCGCGGTCCTTGCCGCTGAGCACCTGGACGAGATCGCCCTTGCGAACGAACAGGCCGGCCATGTCAGAGCACCTCCGGGGCGAGCGAAATGATCTTCATGAAGCGCTTCTCGCGGAGCTCGCGCCCGACGGGCCCGAAGATGCGGGTGCCGCGGGGCTCGCCGTCGCTCTTGAGGAGGACGGCCGCGTTTTCGTCGAAGCGAATGTAGGAGCCGTCGGGACGGCGATGCTCCTTGCGCGTGCGAACGACGACGGCCTTGACGACCTCGCCCTTCTTGACGCCTCCGCCGGGGATCGCATCCTTGACCGTGGCGACGATGATGTCACCGATCCCGGCATAGCGACGGCCGGAGCCGCCCAGCACGCGGATGCACAGGAGCTCCTTGGCGCCGGTGTTGTCGGCGACACGCAGACGGGACTCTTGCTGGATCACGACAACTCCCCTACTTGGCCTTCTCGAGGATCTCGACGACGCGCCAACGCTTGGTGGACGACAGCGGACGGGTCTCCATGACGAGGACTCGGTCGCCAACGCCGCAGGCGTTTTGCTCGTCGTGAGCCCTCAGCTTGCTGGTGCGGCGCACCACCTTGCCGTAGAGCGGATGCTTGAAGCGATCCTCGATGGCAACCGTGACGGTCTTATCCATCTTGTCGCTCACCACGTAGCCCTCGCGGATCTTTCGGGTTGTCCTGGCGTCTGTGCTCACTGTCACCTTCTCGTAGCTCATGCCGCACCGCCGACGTGCTCGACGGGCGTGATGCCGAGTTCGCGCTCGCGCATCACGGTGTAGAGGCGGGCGATATCCTTGCGCACAGCACGAAGACGCCCATGGTTTTCGAGTTGTCCGGTCGCGCCCTGAAAGCGCAGGTTAAACAGCTCCTCCTTGGCCTCGCGCAGCCTTGTGACGAGCTCCTCGTCGGTCAGGCCGCGGAACTCCTGGGACGACGTGCCGGCAGCCATCAGACCTCCACCGTGTCCGAGCGACGCACAATGCGGCACTTCATCGGCAACTTGTGCATCGCGCGCGTGAGCGCCTGAACCGCAACCTTCTCATTGGGGTAGGACAGTTCGAACATCACGCGGCCGGGCTTGACATTGGCCACCCACCACTCCGGCGAACCCTTGCCCGAACCCATGCGGGTCTCAGCGGGCTTCTTGGTCAGCGGGCGGTCGGGGAAGATGGTGATCCACACCTTGCCACCGCGGCGGATATGCCGAGTGATCGCGATACGGGCAGCCTCGATCTGGCGGTTGGTGACATAGGCGGGCTCGAGGGCTTGGAGGCCGTAGTCACCCCAGGTGACCTCGGCGCCACCCTTTGCCGCACCACTGCGACCGGGATGGTGCTGCTTGCGGTGCTTGACCTTGCGGGGAATAAGCATGATCAGACCTCGCCTTCCGGTGCTGCGGGAGCGGGTGACTCTTCGGCGGCAGCGACGGCCTCTGCAGCCACAGCCTCGTCGTCACGCCCACCCGCGCGACGCGGACGGTCGGGACGGCGCGCCTGGCCGAGACGAGCAGCAGCCGCTGCGGCCTCGCGTTCCGCGCGGCTCGTGGGGGCATCACCCTTGTAGATCCAGACCTTGACGCCGATTCGGCCGAAGGTGGTGCGCGCCTCGTAGAAGCCGTAATCGATGTCGGCGCGCAGGGTGTGCAGAGGCACACGACCGTCGCGATAAAACTCTGTGCGGCTCATCTCAGCGCCGCCGAGGCGACCGGATACCTGCACGCGGATGCCCTTGGCCCCAGCCTTCATCGTGCTCTGCATGCCCTTGCGCATGGCGCGCCGGAACGAGACGCGGCTCGAAAGCTGCTCAGCGATACCCTGGGCGACGAGCTGGGCGTCCATCTCGGGGTTCTTCACCTCGAGGATGTTGAGCTGGACCTGCTTGCCGGTCAGCTTCTCGAGGTCAGCGCGGATACGGTCGGCTTCGGCACCGCGGCGACCGATCACGATGCCCGGGCGCGCGGTGTGGATGTCGACGCGAACACGCTCGCGGGTGCGCTCGATCTCGACCTTGCTGATGCCGGCACGCTCCATGCCCTTGGAGAGGAGCTTGCGGATCTCGACGTCCTCTTGGACGTAGTCGCGGTAGCGCTGCCCTGCCTTGGAGCTGTCAGCGAACCAGCGCGAGGTGAAGTCGGTGGTGACGCCGAGGCGGAAGCCGTGGGGATTGACCTTCTGGCCCATCTCAGGCCTCCTTCTTCTTCTTGCTCGACGCCTTGGCCGCCTTCACCGGCTCCTTGGGCGCGACGACCTCGAGGATCACGGTGATGTGGCTGGTGCGCTTGTCGATGCGGTAGGCGCGACCCTGGGCGCGCGGACGGAATCGCTTCATGGTCGGGCCCTCGTCGACGTAGGCCTCGCTGATAACGAGGGATGCCGGATCGAGATTGTGGTTGTTGGTGGCATTGGCGATGGCGCTGTCGAGCACCTTGCCGACCGGAACGCTCGCATCCTGCGGGGCAAACCGCAGCACCGCCTGGGCGTCCGAGGCAGGCAGCCCTCGAATGAGGTCCACCACTCGGCGCGCCTTCATGGGCGTGACGCGGACGAACCGCGCCTGGGCCCTGGCTTCCATCGCTCTCCCCTTGCTTCTCGAGTTACGTGCGCTTCGCCTTACGGTCGTCCTTGACGTGCCCCTTGAAGGTGCGCGTAGGAGCGAACTCGCCCAGCTTGTGGCCGATCATCTGCTCGGTCACGAAGACCGGCACGTGCTTGCGTCCATCGTGCACGGCAATGGTGTGACCGAGCATGGCGGGGACGATCATCGAGCGACGCGACCAGGTCTTGATGACCTGCTGGCTCTTGGCCTCGTTCTGGGCGTCCACCTTCTTGAGCAGGTGGCCGTCCACGAAGGGGCCCTTCTTCAGGCTTCTGGGCACGGTCGTCTCCTAGCGCTTCTTGCCGGTCTTGCGTCGACGGACGATGAACTTGTTGCTGGCCTTCTTGGCCTTGCGGGTGCGGCCCTCCGGCTTGCCCTTGGGGTTGACCGGGTGGCGTCCACCCGAGGTCTTTCCTTCGCCGCCGCCGTGGGGGTGGTCGACCGGATTCATCGCCACGCCACGCACCGTAGGACGACGTCCCTTCCAGCGCATGCGACCAGCCTTACCCCAGTTGATATTGGACTGCTCGGCATTGCCGACCTCGCCGACCGTGGCGCGTGAGCGCACGTCGACATTGCGGATTTCGCCGGATGGCATGCGCAACTGCGCGTGGGGGCCGTCCTTTGCAACCAACTGGACACTGGCGCCTGCGGCGCGGGCGATCTTCGCTCCTCCGCCGGGCTTAATCTCGACGGCGTGGATCACCGTGCCGACCGGGATATTGCGAAGGGGGAGATTGTTGCCGGGCTTGATATCGGCGCTGGGGCCGGTCTCGACGGTGTCGCCCTGGCTCAGCTTGTTGGGCGCGAGGATGTAGCGCTTCTCGCCGTCCGCGAAGTGGAGGAGCGCGATGCGAGCGGTGCGGTTGGGGTCGTATTCGACGTGAGCGACCTTGGCGGGCACCCCATCTTTGTCGGCGCGACGGAAGTCGATGACGCGATAGGCGCGCTTGTGTCCGCCACCCTGGTGGCGTGTGGTGATGCGCCCCTGGTTGTTGCGACCGCCCTTGGACGGCAGCGGGCGAACAAGGGACTTCTCCGGCTCCGACCGCGTGATCTCCACGAAGTCGGCAACGCTGGAGCCACGACGACCCGGAGTCGTCGGCTTGTATTTGCGGATGCCCATTGTCCTCGTCCCTCGCCTAACTAACCGGTCCACCGAAGATGTCGATGCGATCACCCTGCGCGACGGACACGATGGCCCGCTTGGTCGCTGCCCGACGGCCCCACCCACGCCTGGTGCGGATGCGCTTGCCCTCGCGGTTGCTGGTGTTCACGGCGGTCACGCGGACCCCGAATACCTGCTCCACCGCGATCCTTATCTGCGTCTTGTTGGCGTCTGGCGCGACGATGAAGGTGTACTTGTTTTCGTCGAGCAGGCCATAACTCTTCTCAGAGATGACTGGGGCCAGCAGGACATCGCGCGGATCGTTGATCCTCATGCCGACACCTCCCTTTCGCTCGCGACGGCCTTGGCGCTGCGACCCTTGACGGGACCGGCGACGAAGGCCTCGAGCGATGCCTTGGTGAAGACGATGTCATCGCTGACGAGGACGTCGTAGGTACTGAGCTGATCAGGCGCGACCACGCTGACGTCCGACAGGTTGCGTAGGCTGAGCCACGACACGAAGTCGTCACGATCGACCACGACCAGGATGTTGGGTCGGTCGGTCAGCGATCGGATGATCTCCTGGGCCTTCTTGGTCGAGGGCGTATCGCCGTCGACGAGGGCGGACAGGACATGAATACGGCCTTCGCGTGCACGGTCGGACAGGGCACCGCGCAGGGCGGCGGCCTTCATCTTCTTGGGCGTGCGCTGGTCGTAGGAACGCGGCGTGGGCCCGTGGACGACGCCGCCGCCGGTGAACTGGGGGGCGCGAATGGAGCCTTGGCGGGCGCGACCGGTGCCCTTCTGCTTGTAGGGCTTGCGGCCGCCGCCGCTGACCTCGCCGCGCGACTTAGTGTCGTGCGTGCCCTGGCGAGCCGCCGCCAGTTGGGCCACGACGACCTGGTGGATCAGCGGGATGTTGACCTGCTGGTCGAAGATCTCGGCGGGCAGGTCGACCTTGCCGGACTTCTTGCCGGCCGGTGTCACGATGTCGATGGAGCTCACGAGGCCACCGCCTTGGAGGTCGAGCGAATGAGGACCATGCCGCCCTTGGGTCCGGGCACAGCGCCCTTGATGAGGATCAGGCCCCGCTCGGCATCGATCGCGTAAACCTTTAGGCCCTGGGTCGTGTGGCGATTGGCGCCCATGCGCCCTGCCATGCGCAGCCCTTTGAAGACACGAGAAGGGGTGGCACAGGCACCGATGGATCCGGGCTTGCGGTGGTTGCGGTGGGCACCGTGAGAGGCACCGACGCCGGAGAAGCCGTGGCGCTTCATGACACCGGCGAAGCCCTTGCCCCTGGTGGTCGCGGTCACGTCGACGAGGTCGCCCGCGCCGAAAGCCTCGGCACCAACCTCTTGGCCGAGCGTGTATTCGGAGGCGTCCTGGGTGCGCAACTCCACCATGTGACGGCGCGGCGCTACGCCAGCCTTCTGGAAGTGCCCCGCCTCGGGCTTGTTGACCTTGCGAGGATCGATCGCCCCAAAGCCCAACTGCACCGCGGAGTATCCGTCGACCTCGGGGGTGCGCACCTGCGTCACGACGCAGGGGCCCGCCTTAATGACGGTGACCGGGACGACGCGGTTGTTGTCGTCCCACACCTGAGTCATGCCGAGCTTCTCGCCCAGCACTCCCTTGACAGTCCTCAGCATGGTCATCGTCCTAGAGCTTTATCTCGATGTCGACGCCGGCAGGGAGGTCGAGGCGCATGAGTGAGTCGACCGTCTTGGGCGTGGGGTCGAGGATGTCGATGAGCCTCTTGTGCGTGCGCATCTCGAAGTGCTCGCGACTGTCCTTGTACTTGTGCGGCGACCGGATGACGCAGTAGATGTTCTTCTCGGTCGGCAGCGGCACCGGGCCGGCCACTTGCGCACCCGTGCGAGTCACCGTGTCGACGATCTTGCGCGCCGAGCTGTCGATGACCTCGTGATCGTAGGCCTTGAGCCTGATCCGGATCTTCTGTCCCGCCATGGTGACTTGCCCTGTCCTTCTCGTCGGTTGCCGCTGGGTGTGTGCCGGTGGTGCCAGTGGCCGGGGGAGGCGCACCGCGCCTCCCCCGGACGCACTACTTGATGATCTTGGTGACTCGACCCGCGCCGACGGTGCGACCGCCCTCGCGGATAGCGAAGCGCAGGCCGTCCTCCATGGCGATGGGCTGGATGAGGTCGACCTTCATCTCGGTGTTGTCACCGGGCATGACCATGTCCTTGCCCTCGGGCAGGTGCACGACGCCGGTCACGTCCGTGGTGCGGAAGTAGAACTGCGGACGATAGTTGTCGAAGAACGGCGTGTGACGGCCACCTTCGTCCTTGCTCAGGATGTAGACCTGGGCCTCGAACTCGGTGTGCGGGGTGATCGAGCCGGGCTTGCAGCAGACCTGGCCGCGCTCGACTTCTTCGCGCTTGGTGCCACGCAGGAGCAAGCCGACGTTTTCGCCCGCCTGGCCCTCGTCGAGGAGCTTGCGGAACATCTCGACGCCGGTGACGGTGGTCTTCGCGGGCGGCCCGGGCCGGATGCCCACGATCTCGATCTCCTCGTTGACCTTGACGATGCCGCGCTCGATACGGCCGGTCACGACGGTGCCGCGGCCGGTGATCGTGAACACGTCCTCGACGGGCATGAGGAAGGGCTTGTCGACCTCACGCTCCGGCGTGGTGATGTAGGTGTCGACCGCGTTCATGAGCTCCATGATCGAGTCGCCCCACTTGGCGTCGCCGTTGAGCGCCGGGAAGGCAGCCACGCGCACGACGGGGATGTCGTCGCCGGGGAACTCGTAGGAGGACAGCAGCTCGCGCACCTCCATCTCGACCAGCTCGAGGAGGTCCTCGTCATCGACCATGTCGCACTTGTTGAGGGCGACGACGATGGCGGGGACGCCCACCTGGCGGGCCAGGAGGACGTGCTCCTTGGTCTGCGGCATCGGGCCATCGGTGGCGGCGACCACGAGGATCGCGCCATCCATCTGGGCTGCGCCGGTGATCATGTTCTTGATGTAGTCAGCGTGGCCGGGGCAGTCCACGTGTGCGTAGTGGCGTGCCTCGGTCTGATATTCGACGTGCGCGATGGAGATGGTGATACCGCGCTGACGCTCCTCAGGGGCCTTGTCGATCTGGTCGAAAGGCGTGAAGGGGTTGATATCGGGCATCTTGTCGTGCAGGACCTTGGTGATCGCCGCGGTCAGCGTCGTCTTTCCATGGTCGATATGCCCGATGGTTCCGATGTTCACGTGCGGCTTGGTCCGCTCGAACTTCGCCTTAGCCACGGTGGGCTCCTCTTCGTTTCGGTCCGTCCGACTATCGCGGATCGGGGATCTTCTAGTGGTTTTTTGTTGTTCTTCGATCCGCGACTATTCGCCGCGAGCTTTCGCGATGATCTCCGTCGCCACGTTCTGGGGAACCTGGGCGTAGGAGTCGAACTGCATGGTGTAACTAGCCCGGCCCTGGGTCCTGCTGCGCAGGTCGCCCACGTAACCGAACATCTCGGAGAGCGGCACCAGCGCCCGCACGATGCGCGCACCGGCCCGCTCGTCCATGGCCTGGATCTGGCCACGGCGGGAGTTGAGGTCGCCGATCACGTCACCCAAGAAGTCCTCGGGGGTCGTGACCTCGACGGCCATCATCGGCTCGAGGAGCACGGGGCCGGCCTTGCGGGCGGCCTCCTTGAACACCATCGATCCGGCGATCTTGAAGGCGAGTTCGGACGAGTCGACCTCGTGGTAGGCACCGTCGAGGAGCGTGACCTTGAGGTCGACCATGGGATAGCCGGCGAGGACACCGAATTCCATGGCCTCCTGGCAACCCGCATCGACCGAGGGGATGTACTCGCGGGGGATGCGGCCGCCGGTGACCTTGCTCTCGAACTCGTAGCCACCCTCGCCCTCGGAATGGGGTGCGAGCGTGATCTGGACCTTGGCGAACTGGCCGGAACCACCCGTCTGCTTCTTGTGGGTGTAGTCGACCTTCTCGACCGTCTTGGTAATGGTCTCGCGGTAGGCGACCTGGGGCTTGCCGACGTTGGCCTCGACCTTGAACTCGCGGCGCATGCGGTCGACGAGGACCTCGAGGTGGAGCTCGCCCATGCCTGAGATGATCGTCTGGCCGGTCTCCTCGTCGGTTTGGACGCGGAAGGTCGGGTCCTCCTCGGCCAAGCGCTGGATGGCGGTGCCGAGCTTCTCCTGGTCACTCTTGGTCTTGGGCTCGATCGCGACCGAGATGACCGGGGCGGGGAAGCTCATCGACTCGAGGACGACCGGCTTGGCCGGATCGCAGAGGGTCTCGCCGGTGGTGGTGTCCTTCAGTCCCATCACGGCCACGATGTCGCCGGCGCCCACGGCGTCGATCTCCTCGCGCTTGTTGGCGTGCATTCGGTAGATCTTGCCGACGCGCTCCTTGCGGTCCTTGGTGCTGTTGAGGACCGCGGTGCCCGTGTCTAGCCTACCGGAGTAGATGCGGACGTAGGTGAGCTTGCCCAGGTGCGGATCGCTCATGATCTTGAAGGCGAGGGCGGAGAAGGGCTCATCATCGCTGGGCTTGCGCTCGATGACCTCCCCCTCCCTGCGGGGCGCGTGGCCCTCGATAGCTGCGACGTCTAGCGGTGAGGGGAGGTAAGCGACGACGGCGTCGAGCATGGGCTGGACGCCTTTGTTTTTGAACGCCGAGCCGGTGAGGACGGGAGTGACCTTGTCGGCCAGGGTCGCGCGCCGGATGCCGGCCTGGATCTCGTCGACCGAGAGTTCCTCGCCCTCGATGAACTTCTCCATGACGGCGTCGTCGGCCTCGGCGAGGGTCTCGAGGAGCTTCTCGCGCCACTCGGCGGCCTGCTCGGCCATGTCGGCGGGGATTTCCTCGACGACGTAGTCCTCGCCCTTCTGTGTCTCGCCCCGCCAGGTGAGGGCCCGCATCGTCACGAGGTCGATGACGCCCAGGAAGTCGGACTCCGACCCGATCGGAAGCTGGAGCACCAGGGCGGTCGCGCCGAGGCGGTCATTAATCATGTCGACGCACATGTAGAAGTTGGCGCCGGTGCGGTCGAGCTTGTTGACGAAGCAGATACGGGGGACGTTGTAGCGGTCGGCCTGGCGCCACACGGTCTCGGACTGGGGCTCCACGCCGGCCACGCCGTCGAAGACCGCCACTGCGCCATCGAGCACACGCAAGGACCGCTCGACCTCGACCGTGAAGTCGACGTGACCGGGCGTGTCGATGATGTTGATCGTGCAGCCCTTCCATTCGCACGTCGTGGCGGCGGAGGTGATGGTGATGCCTCGCTCCTGCTCCTGCTCCATCCAGTCCATCGTGGCCGCGCCCTCGTGGACCTCACCGATCTTGTAGTTGATGCCGGTGTAGAAGAGGATTCGCTCGGTCGTCGTGGTCTTGCCCGCGTCGATATGCGCCATGATCCCGATGTTGCGGACCTTGGCGAGGTCGAGCTTGGTCGCGGTGGGCACCTGAAAACCTTCCGTCGTCTCTTGTCGTGTGTGTCGCCGCCGATTACCAGCGGTAGTGGGCGAATGCCTTGTTGGACTCGGCCATCTTGTGCGTGTCTTCGCGCTTCTTGACGCTCGCGCCCAGGCCATTGGAGGCATCGAGGATCTCGTTCATCAGCCGCTCGGTCATGGTCTTCTCACGACGCTGGCGAGCGAAGCTCACGAGCCAGCGCAGGGCGAGGGTGGTGCTGCGCCCGGCCTTGACCTCGACCGGCACCTGGTAGGTGGCGCCGCCCACGCGACGGGACCGGACCTCGAGGGTGGGACGGATGTTGTCGAGGGCGCGCTTGAGTGTGGCGACCGGATCGGTGCCGGTCTTCTCGCGGGAGCCCTCGAGGGCGCCGTAGACGATGGCCTCGGCGGTCGAGCGCTTGCCGTCGAGCAGGATCTTGTTGATGAGCTGGGTGACCAGCGGTGACGAGTAGACCGGATCGATGACGACCGGTCGCTTCTCAGCGGGGCCCTTGCGCGGCATCAGCCCTTCTCCTTCTTCGCGCCGTAGCGGGAGCGGGCCTGCTTGCGGTTCTTCACGCCCTGGGTGTCGAGGGCGCCGCGGATGATCTTGTAGCGGACCCCGGGGAGGTCCTTTACGCGCCCGCCCCGGACGAGGACGATTGAGTGCTCTTGGAGGTTGTGGCCCACGCCGGGGATGTAGGCGGTGACCTCGATGCCAGACGACAGACGGACGCGGGCCACCTTGCGAAGCGCAGAATTGGGCTTCTTGGGGGTGGTGGTGTAGACGCGCGTGCAGACGCCGCGGCGCTGCGGGCTGCCCTTGAGCGCGGGCGTCTTGTTCTTCGCGATCTTGTCCTGTCGGCCCTTGCGGACCAACTGCTGGATCGTGGGCACTACGTCTCCATCCATGAGCTTCCGACCGCACTGTCCGTTTCAGCCGATTTCTCCCGCCCCCGCGCTCGGGTGTGTCGCATTCCCCGTGAGGGGAGCGACCTCGAGCTTCGCTGGAGGAAGACCGGCGCGGAACGTGCATGCGCGGGCGCCTGGGGCGGGCCCCAAGCACGAGGGAAAAGATTACCGGGCAGGTCCCGGGCGGTCAAAACCGAGGTGCCCCAGCGGCCGGCTACATGCCCTGGGTTGTGGCGGCGAGGACACTGACGACGAGTAAGACGAGCCCGAGGCCGATGATGATCGCGGCAAAGAGCCCGATGTTGATCCACGAGACGATGCGCGTCGTCGTATTGAGGCCTTCTCCCCCGATGGCCCCGTGCGATGCAGCGATCTCCTGCCGGGACTTCTCCGCCAGCACGAGGGCAATGATCGCGGGAACGATGGGGCAGGCAAGCCAGGAGATGATCGCCAGGACCAGGCCCACGATCGCCTTGGTCGAGGTGGTCGGAGTGGTTTGGGCGTAGGCATAACCCGCGGGCGCATAGGCCCCGGGGGGCGCGTAGGCGGGGGGCTGCGGGTAGGTCGCTGCCCCCTGGGGTGGCCAAGTGGGAGGCGGTGCATAGCCCGGCGGCGGCGGCGGGGTCGCTGCCGGCGTCGATGCCCCTCCAGTCGGGTCCGGCGCGGCAGGACTGCTCGACTCGGCGGGCGGCGGCGCAGGAGCGGGCGGCGGTGCAACCGCCTCGGCAGCGGGCGCGGGCGGCATCGGTGAGGTGGCCTCAGGCGTCGGCTCGGGCGTCGGCTCGGGCCGGGCCGGGGCCTCGTCTGCGGGCGGTTGCTGGTCGCTCATGGCCGCACAGTAAGCGACCACCCCGCGGTTTGGCCCGGCGGCGCCGGTGCGGGGGGCATGGTTCCGGGATCCTCGCGGGGTGCCTCGGGCTTGGGCTGCTGATCGCTCATGAATCTCAGGGTAGTCGAGTACTCGTGCGCGAAGCCGCCCCAGGGCGTAACCGGGGGCTCCGCGCCTGATACCGCAGCTTCCACCCGCTGCCCGGTGATCGATAGGTAGGCGCCATCGCACCTGCAGGAAGCTGGCCGACTGGAAACCGCGATTCCAACCCCCAGACCGCGGGAAACGGGCGGCCAGCAGGGGGCAACGCGCGGCCCTCGCCTCAGCGCGGCCTCAGCCTCAGCGGGGCGCTCCCCTCCCCGGGCCCGGCTACAACTGATCAGCGCCACGGGATTCCGCGGACAGCCACGTAGTCGCACTGGCTCGGACATGCGTGAGGGGCGGATGCCCAACGGCACCCGCCCCTCCCTGTCCATCGATGAAGGGTCGATCGATTAGCGGTTGTAGCCGCCGTAGTCGAACTCCTCCAGCGGAACCGCCGGGCCGGAGGCCACGCCGAAGCCGCCGTAGTCGAAGTCGTCGTAGCCCGAGAAGGTGGCATACATCGCCGCCTTCGCCTCCTCGGTCGGCTCGACCCGCACGTTGCGGTACACAGGCATTCCCGTGCCCGCGGGGATGAGCTTGCCGAGGATGACGTTTTCCTTCAGGCCGAGCAGCGGATCGCTCTTGGCATGGATGGCCGCGTCGGTGAGGACGCGGGTGGTCTCCTGGAAGGAGGCCGCCGAGAGCCACGACTCGGTGGCGAGCGAGGCCTTGGTGATCCCCATGAGCTCGGGGCGACCAGCCGCGGGCGTGCCACCCTCCGCCACCACGCGGCGGTTCTCGGCCTCGAACAAGCCACGCTCGACGAGTTCGCCGGTCAGGAAGTCGGAGTCGCCCGCGTCGATGATCGTCACGCGCTTGAGCATCTGGCGCACGATGACCTCAATGTGCTTGTCGTGGATCGACACCCCCTGCGAGCGGTAGACCTCCTGCACCTGCTCAACTAGGTGCAGTTGCACCTGGCGCTGGCCGAGGATGCGCAGCACCTGCTTGGGGTCGACAGCGCCGACAGTCAGCTGGTCGCCAACCCCGACATGACCGCCGTCCTCGACGAGCAGGCGCACGCGCTTGGAGACGATGTAGGGGATCTCCTCAGAGCCATCGTCGGGAATGACGACGACCTTGCGGGCCTTGTCGGTCTCCTCTACGAGCACGCGACCGGCGACCTCGCTGATCGGAGCCACACCCTTGGGGGTGCGAGCCTCGAAGAGTTCGACGACGCGGGGCAGACCGTGGGTGATGTCTTCGCCCGCCACACCGCCGGTGTGGAAGGTACGCATCGTCAGCTGGGTGCCCGGCTCGCCGATCGACTGCGCGGCGATGATGCCGATGGCCTCGCCAACGTCTACCTGCTTGCCGGTCGCCAGGGAATCGCCGTAGCACAGGGCACACGTGCCGACCTTGCTCTCGCAGGTGAGAACCGAGCGTACGCGGATCTCGCTCACGCCAGCCTCGGCCATGAGCGCGAGGGTTTCGACCTCGAGCTGGGTGCCGGCCGGGACAACGATCTTGCCGTCGACCTCCGCATTGCGAGCCAGCATGCGGGAGACCACGGACGTGTCGAGGTTGTCGACCAAGCGGAGTCCGCCATCGCCGGGCTCGGCGATGGTGACGGCCAGGCCGCGGTCAGTGCCGCAGTCATCCTCGCGGATGATGACGTCTTGCGAGACGTCGACAAGGCGACGGGTGAGGTAGCCGGAGTCGGCGGTCCGCAGGGCGGTGTCGGCCAGACCCTTGCGGGCACCGTGGGTCGAGATGAAGTACTCAAGCACCGACAGGCCCTCGCGGAAGTTGGACTTGATGGGGCGGGGGATGATCTCGCCCTTGGGGTTGGCCACCAGGCCGCGCATGCCGGCGATCTGACGTACCTGCATGAAGTTTCCGCGGGCGCCGGAGTCGACCATCATGAACACCGGGTTTTCGCGCGGGAAATTGTCTTGCATGGCGCGGGCAACCTCGTCGGTGGCACGGGTCCAGATCTCGATGAGCTCCTGGCGGCGCTCGGAGTCGGTAATCAGGCCGCGCTCGTATTGCGACTGCACCTTGGCTGCGCGCTCCTCCGCAGCGGCGAGCAACTCGCCCTTCTGCGGCGGAGTGACGACGTCTTCGATGGAGATCGTGACGCCGGATCGCGTCGCCCAGTGGAATCCCAGTGACTTGAGGGCATCGAGCGTGCGGGCGACCTCGACCTTGGGGTAGCGATCAGCCAGTTGGTTGACCAGTGCGCCGAGCACCTTCTTGTCGACCTGGTGGTCGACGAAGGGGAAATCGGCTGGCAGTGCCTCGTTGAAGATGGCGCGACCGAGGGTTGACTGCAGCACGAAGGAGTCGCCCGGCGTCCAGTCTTCCGGCGCGGTCCAGTCCTCGGGCGGGACGACTTCGGTCAGGCGCAGCCGAACCGGCTCCTGCAGGCCGAGCAGCCCGCGATCGAAGGCCATGACAGCCTCGGAGATCGACGAGTAGGTCGGGATCTCCTCGCCGGTCGCACCGCTCATCATGGTGAGGTTGTAAATGCCGAGCACCATGTCTTGGGTCGGCGTCGTGATGGGGCGACCGTTGGCCGGCGACAGGATGTTGTTGCTCGACAGCATGAGAATGCGAGCCTCGGCCTGGGCCTCGGCCGACAGGGGCAGGTGCACGGCCATCTGGTCGCCGTCGAAGTCGGCGTTGAACGCCGTGCAGACGAGCGGGTGAATCTGGATGGCCTTGCCCTCGATCAACTGCGGCTCGAATGCCTGGATGCCGAGGCGGTGCAGGGTGGGCGCGCGGTTGAGGAGCACCGGATGCTCTGCGATGACCTCTTCGAGCACGTCCCACACCACCGGCCGTGAGCGCTCCACCATGCGCTTGGCCGACTTGATGTTTTGGGCGTGATTGAGGTCGACCAGGCGCTTCATGACGAATGGCTTAAACAGCTCGAGGGCCATCTGCTTGGGCAGGCCGCACTGGTGCAGCTGCAGCTGGGGGCCGACGACGATGACCGAGCGGCCGGAGTAGTCGACGCGCTTGCCAAGGAGATTTTGCCGGAATCGGCCCTGCTTGCCCTTGAGCATGTCGGACAGGGACTTCAGCGGCCGGTTGCCCGGGCCGGTGACCGGACGACCCCGGCGGCCGTTGTCGAAGAGCGCGTCCACAGCCTCCTGGAGCATGCGCTTTTCGTTGTTGACGATGATCTCGGGCGCACCGAGATCCAGAAGGCGCTTGAGGCGGTTGTTGCGATTGATCACGCGTCGGTAGAGGTCGTTGAGATCGCTCGTGGCAAACCGGCCACCGTCGAGCTGCACCATGGGGCGCAGGTCGGGCGGGATCACCGGGATGGCATCGAGCACCATGCCGAGCGGCGAATTGGTGGTGTTGAGGAACGCCGACACCACCTTGAGGCGCTTGAGCGCCCGCGCCTTGCGCTGGCCCTTGCCGCTGCGGATCGTCTCGCGCAGCGACTCGGCCTCGGCCTCGAGGTCGAACGTCTCCAGGCGCTTCTGGATGGCCGCGGCACCCATGCCGCCATCGAACCAGCGGCCGTAGCGGTCGCGCATCTCGCGGTAGAGCAGTTCATCGCCCTCGAGGTCTTGCACCTTGAGGGTGCGGAAACGATCGAAGACCCTGTCAAGCCGCTCTATCTCTGCGTCAGCGCGACGACGCACAGCGGCCATCTCGCGCTCCCCGGAATCGCGCACCTTGCGGCGGACGTCGGCCTTGGCCCCCTCGGCCTCCAGCTCGGCCAGATCGGCTTCCATCTTCTTGGCCCGGGCATCGATATCGGCATCTCGGCGCTTGGCAATCTTGCCCTTTTCGACACCCAACTCGGCCTCGAACTTAGGGAGCATCTCGTGCCGGCCCTCTTCGTCGACGCTGGTGATCATGTAGGCGGCGAAGTAGATGACTTTTTCTAGATCCTTGGGCGCCAGGTCGAGCAGGTAGCCCAGACGGCTCGGCACACCCTTGAAGTACCAGATGTGCGTGACGGGAGCGGCGAGCTCGATGTGGCCCATGCGCTCACGACGCACCTTCGCACGCGTCACCTCGACGCCGCAGCGCTCGCAGATGATGCCCTTGAAACGCACCCGCTTGTATTTGCCGCAGTAGCACTCCCAGTCGCGGGTCGGCCCGAAGATCTTCTCGCAGAAGAGGCCGTCCTTTTCGGGCTTGAGCGTGCGGTAGTTGATGGTTTCGGGCTTCTTGACCTCGCCGTGCGACCACGCGCGGACATCATCCGCGGTCGCCAGGCCGATACGAAGTTCGTCGAAGAAGTTGACGTCGAGCACCCTGTGTCCTTTGCCTTGTCGTTGCGCGTGTGTTGTCGGTTGTGGGTGTGCCTAGACCTCTTCGACGCTGCTCGGCTCACGCCGCGACAGGTCGATGCCTAGCTCTTCTGCTGCCCGGAAGACGTCTTCGTCGGAGTCGCGCATCTCAATGGCGACACCATCGCCTGAGAGGACCTCGACATTGAGACACAGCGACTGCATCTCCTTGACGAGCACCTTGAAGGACTCGGGGATTCCGGGCTCCGGGATGTTTTCGCCCTTGACGATGGCCTCGTAGACCTTGACGCGACCGAGGACGTCGTCGGACTTGATGGTGAGGAGCTCCTGCAGTGCATAGGCGGCGCCGTAGGCCTCGAGCGCCCACACCTCCATCTCACCGAACCGCTGGCCGCCGAACTGAGCCTTACCGCCCAGCGGCTGCTGCGTGATCATGGAGTACGGACCGGTCGAGCGGGCGTGGATCTTGTCGTCGACCAGGTGGAGCAGCTTGAGAATGTAGATGTAGCCCACGGTGAAGCGACCGGGAAACGGCTCGCCCGTGCGGCCGTCGAGCAGGCTCGCCTTGCCGTCGGGACCGACGAGACGGTCGCCGTTGGCCGTGGGGAGCGTCGACTCCAGCACGAGGGCAAGTTCATCTTCCTTAGCACCGTCGAAGACCGGCGTAGCCACGCGCGTACCGGGCTCACCCGACCGGACCTCGTCGGGGAGTCGATTGGCACGCGGATCGGCGGGGTCGACCTGCCAGCCGGAGTGCGCCACCCAGCCCAAATGGGTCTCGAGGACCTGGCCGACGTTCATGCGGCCGGGGACGCCGAGCGGGTTGAGGACGACGTCGACCGGCGTGCCATCGGCGAGGAAAGGCATGTCTTCGACCGGGAGGATCTTGGCGATGACGCCCTTGTTGCCGTGGCGGCCGGCGAGCTTGTCGCCCTCGGTGATCTTGCGCTTCTGTGCGATGTAGACGCGCACGATGCGGTTGACGCCTGGGGGCAACTCGTCGCCCTCGTCACGATCGAAGACGCGGACGCCGATGATCTTGCCGGACTCGCCGTGGGGAACCTTCAGCGAGGTGTCGCGCACCTCGCGCGCCTTCTCGCCGAAGATGGCCCGAAGGAGGCGCTCCTCGGGAGTGAGCTCGGTCTCGCCCTTGGGCGTGACCTTGCCGACGAGGATGTCACCGGGCACGACGTCCGCACCGATGCGGATGATGCCGCGATCGTCGAGATCGGCGAGCACCTCTTCGGAGACGTTGGGGATGTCGCGGGTGATCTCCTCGGGGCCGAGTTTGGTGTCGCGGGCGTCGATCTCGTGCTCGTCGATGTGGATCGAGCTGAGGACGTCGTCTTGCACCAGACGCTGGCTGAGGATGATCGCGTCTTCGTAGTTGTGGCCCTCCCAGGGCATGAATGCCACGAGGAGGTTCTTGCCGAGCGCCATCTCGCCCAGGTCCGTCGACGGCCCGTCGGCGAGGATCTGGCCGGCGATGACGTGATCACCTTCGTTGACCACCGGCCGCTGGTTGTAGCTCGTGCCCTGGTTGGATCGGTGGAACTTCTGGATCTTGTAGGTCGAGTGCGTGGCATCGTCGTTGGCCACGGTGATGTGGTCAGCAGACACCTCAGTGACCGCGCCGGCCTTGGTGGCCGTGACGATGTCGCCGGCGTCGTAGGCGGCGCGGAACTCCATGCCGGTGCCGACCAGCGGAGCCTCGGCGCGCAGTAGCGGAACAGCCTGGCGCTGCATGTTGGACCCCATGAGCGCACGGTTGGCATCGTCGTGCTCGAGGAACGGAATCATCGCCGTCGCGACCGACCACAGCTGACGCGGTGAGACGTCCATGTAGTCGACGTCGGTCGGGATGACGTAGTCGACCTCGCCACCCTTGCGGCGTACCAGCACCCGGTCTTCGGTGAGCTGACCGTCAGAGGCGAGCGCGGCGTTGGCCTGGGCGATGACGTGGAGGTCTTCCTCGTCAGCGGTCAGGTAGTCGACCTGGTCGGTGACCACGCCGTTGACGACCTTGCGGTAGGGCGTCTCGACGAATCCGAACGCGTTGACGCGGCCGTAGGTTGCCAGTGAGCCGATGAGGCCGATGTTGGGGCCTTCGGGGGTCTCGATGGGGCACATGCGGCCGTAGTGCGACGGGTGGACGTCTCGGACCTCGAAGCCGGCCCGCTCGCGCGAGAGGCCACCGGGGCCGAGCGCTGACAGGCGACGCTTGTGAGTGAGTCCGGCCAGGGGGTTGGTCTGGTCCATGAACTGCGACAGCTGCGACGTGCCGAAGAATTCCTTAATCGACGCCACGACCGGGCGGATGTTGATCAGGGTCTGAGGGGTGATCGCCTCGACGTCCTGCGTGGTCATGCGCTCGCGAACGACGCGCTCCATGCGGGACAGGCCGGTGCGGATCTGGTTTTGGATGAGCTCGCCGACGGTGCGAAGACGACGATTGCCGAAGTGGTCGATGTCGTCGGTCTCGATCTGGATCTCACCGCGCGGGGAATCCGCCACCGTCTCGCCCGCGTGCAGCCACGCGATGTATTCGATCGTGGCCGCGATGTCTTCCTTGGTCAGGACGCTCTCGCTGAGCGGCTGCTCCAGCCTGAGCTTCTTATTGATCTTGTAGCGCCCCACCTTGGCCAGGTCGTAGCGCTTGGGGTTGAAGTAGAAGTTGTCGAGCAGCGCGCGGGCGTTTTCGAGCGTGGGGGGCTCGCCGGGACGCAGCTTGCGGTAGAGGTCGAGCAGGGCCTCGTCTTCGGTGTTGACGGTGTCCTTCTCAAGCGTCTGCATGATCGACTCGAACTCGCCGAAACGCTCGCGGATCTCAGCCTCCGTCCAGCCCAGAGCCTTGAGGAAGACGGTCACGGGCTGCTTGCGCTTGCGATCGACGCGCACGCCGACGAGGTCCTTCTTGTCGACCTCGAACTCCAGCCAAGCACCGCGGCTGGGGATGACCTTGGCGACGAAGACGTCCTTGTCGGTCGCCTTGTCGGTGCTGCGCTCGAAGTAGACGCCGGGCGAACGTACGAGCTGCGACACGACCACGCGCTCGGTGCCGTTGATGATGAAGGTGCCCTTGTCGGTCATCAGAGGGAACTCACCCATGAACACTGTCTGCGACTTGATCTCACCCGTCTCGTTGTTCATGAACTCCGCGGTGACGAAGAGCGGAGCGGCGTAGGTGAAGTCCTTCTCCGTGCACTCGTCAGGGGTGTTCTTCGGCGGCTCGAAGCGATGGTCGCGGAAGGACAGCGACATCGTGCCGGAGAAGTCCTCAATGGGGCTGATCTCCTCGAAGATCTCCTCCAGGCCCGAGGTCGTGGGGACGTCCCTGCGGCCTGAGGCTAGGGCCGCGGCCACGCGCTCGCGCCACGGTTTGTTGCCCAGCAGCCAGTCGAAACTGGCGGTCTGGAGGGCGAGGAGGTCCGGAGTGGCCAGCGGTTCGCGAATCTTCGCGAAGGAGGACCGGTGGAGCTGGGGGGAGAGTTCGGTGGTCCGAGAGGGGGCCAAGAGGGGTCCTTCCACAGTATGTGCCTGGGCGCGCGGCATCGCCGGTGTCAAACCGGATGAGGGCAGCGCGAACCGGCAGCATACCCCGTGGGCACGCCGCTGTCGACCCCCGGTCGGCCCGTCCGCCGGCCCTCGACCGCTCCGGGCCCTTCCGACGGGGGCGACAGGACCCCTGCGGTGGCACTCGGCACGATCCTCGGCTCGGAGGTCGGGGGCTAGGCCCCGCGCCTCGGAGGTTGTGCGTAAGACGATGGTGGCCCGAATGCGCCCTGGAGTCAAGAGCCGTGACCGGAATGAGACTTGGCGCTCGACAGGGGCGGCAAGGCCGCCCCTGTCGAGCTGCCCGGGCTTGCCAGAAGGGGGGCACCCAGGCCTGGGCGCCCCCTTCTGGGGAGGACTTACGTCAAGGTGACGGTGGCGCCGGCGCCCTCGAGGGCGGCCTTGGCCTTGTCGGCCGTCTCCTTGTTGACCTTCTCCAGGACCGGCTTGGGGGCACCCTCGACAAGATCCTTGGCCTCCTTAAGGCCGAGGTTCGTGAGCGCGCGCACCTCCTTGATGACCGGGATCTTGTTGTCACCGGAGGCCTCGAGGATGACGTCGAACTCATCCTGATCGCCGCCCGCAGCAGCGGCCTCGCCGCCACCGCCAGCTGCCGGGGCCGCCGCGGCCACGGCGACGGGGGCGGCAGCGGTGACCTCGAAGGTGTCCTCGAAGGCCTTCACGAACTCGGAGAGCTCGATGAGGGTCATCTCCTTGAACACGTCGAGCAATTCGTCGGTGCTCATCTTCGCCATGGTGGCGTTCCTTTCATGATCCGGCCGAGGGCCGGGGTGGTGGTGTGGGCCTTCAGCCCTCGGACTCTGTGGTGGACTCGGGCGAGGCCGCAGCCTCGGCTGAGGCCTCGGCCTCCGGGGTGGAACTCTCGTGGTGCAGCACGCCCTCGACCGCCTCGGCAACTCTCTCGGCAGCGTGCTCGACGGCCTCGGCGACCTCCTCGACGGCCAACTCGACCACGGCCGCGGCGTCCTGGACGACGGCCGCAACACCTCTGGCCGCGGAGCCCGACGATGACGGCTCTGCCGGCCCGCCGGCTCCCCCGATGACCGACGGGTCGGCCTCGGCCTTGACGCGCAGGGCGTCGATGGTGCGGGCGGCCGCAGACAGGGGAGCCGCGAAGAGTGAGACCGCCTGCGACATCGAGACCTTCATCGCGCCGGCCAGCTTGGCCAGGAGGACCTCGCGGGACTCGAGGTCGGCCAACTTCTTGATTTCGGCGGCGTCGAGGATGCGGCCGTCCATGTAGCCGGCCTTGAGCACCAGGAGCGGATTCTCCTTGGCGAAGTTCTTCAGGCTCTTGGCGCCTTCGACCGGGTCGCCCTTGATGAAGGCGATCGCACTCGGACCCGAGAGCAGGGCTTCGAAGCCCTCGATGCCAGCCTCGCGAGCGGCAAGCTTGGTGAGGGTGTTCTTCACGACTGCGTAGTTGGCCACGCCCTGGAGCGATCGCCGAAGTTGGGTGATCTGGGAGACCGTGAGGCCGCGGTACTCGGTGAGTACGGCGGCGGACGACGTGCGGAACTCCTCGGTGAGCTCTGCGACAGTCGCGGCCTTGTCGTCGCGCGCCATGCGCTCCTCCTGCTCCTGGCTAGGCGGTCCGGTGGGACGCGCGCGCAGGTCAGGCTCCGCGGGATGCGGATCCAACCTGCGCAGGCTGCCCGTGGCGCCCTTGGCCCGGCGGAGCGGCAAGGCCGCCCCTGTCGGGCTGCCCGGTGGAGCGGCAAGGCCGTCCTGCTGGGCTGCGAGCACCGGGACCTTCGGCCAGCCCGGAAGGGCTGGCAACCGGCGGTCTTTGGTCGGGCCCGTCGGGGCGGCGTTGCCGATCTGACGGGCTGGGGAAAGGGTACGGGTCGCGCGCGGGCCCGGTCAAAACGGCCCCTCGGGTGACCCGTGCTCCCGCTTAGTCGGAGTCGGACCAGTCGGCGCGCGTGACATTGGTGTCGAGCGGGATGCCCGGCCCCATGGTGGTCGACATCGTCGCCTTCTTGATGTAACGGCCCTTGGCTGCCGAGGGCTTGGCACGCAGGATCTCGTCGAGTGCTGCCGCGTAATTCTCCGCAAGCTGGGTGTCGGTGAAGGACGCCTTGCCGATGGGAAACTGCAGGTTGGAGTTCTTGTCGACGCGGAACTCGATCTTGCCGCCCTTGATGTCGTCGACCGCCTTGGCGACGTCGAGGGTCACCGTGCCGGTCTTGGGGTTGGGCATAAGGCCGCGCGGACCGAGGACCTTGCCAAGACGGCCCACCTTGCCCATGAGGTCGGGGGTCGAGACAGCGGCGTCGAAATCGGTCCAGCCTCCCGCCACGCGGTCGATGAGCTCGTCGGCGCCGACCTCGTCGGCGCCGGCCGCCCGCGCCTCGTCCGCCTTCTCGCCAGCGGCGAAGACGATGACCCGAGCGGTCTTGCCCGTGCCGTGGGGCAGGTTGACGGTGCCGCGGACCATCTGGTCGGCCTTGCGCGGGTCGACGCCCAGGCACATGGAGATTTCCACGGTGGGGTCGAACTTGGTCTTGGCCGACTGCTTCGCCACGCGTGCGGCGTCCAGCGGCGTATAGAACTTCTCGGGCTCGATCAGCTCGAGGGCCTGGCGGTAGGCCTTACTGCGCTTCATCTCTGCTCTCCTTCGTTGGCAGGTGTGGTCTGGCGGGCCGCGCTCGACCCTCCCACTCGGGGAACTTCCCCATCCGGCGTGGCCCGACAGGGGCGGCTCAGCCGCCTCGCCGGGCCGAGCCGGAAGCTATCCGGTGACCGTCACTCCCATTTGACGTGCGGTGCCCTCGATGATTTTCATCGCGGCGTCGATGTCGTTGGCATTGAGGTCGGGCATCTTGGTCTCGGCGATCTCGCGGACCTGCGCCCGCGTGATCGAGCCGGCGACCTTTGGCGCGTTGCCCGACCCCTTCTCGATGCCCGCGGCCTTCAGGATCAGGCGGGCGGCCGGCGGGGTCTTGAGGGTGAAGTCGAAGCTGCGGTCTTCGTAGACCGTGATCTCCACGGGGATGACCTGGCCGCGCTGGCTTTCGGTGGCGGCGTTGTAGGCCTTGCAGAAGTCCATGATGTTGACGCCGTGCTGGCCCAGGGCAGGGCCCACCGGCGGGGCCGGGTTGGCCTGGCCAGCCTGGATCTGCAGTTTGATCATGCCGGCGATCTTCTTCTTGGGTGCCATGTGTGGTGTCCTCGTGATCAGTTCTTCTGGATCTGGCTGAACGCCAGCTCGACGGGGGTCTCGCGGCCGAAGATCTCGACGAGGCCGGTGACCTTCTGGGCCTCGATGTTGATCTCGGAAATCGTTGCGTGCAGGGTCGCGAATGGACCGTCGACCACGGTGACCGAATCGCCCACCAAGAAGTCCACGACGCGAATCTCGGGAGCCGCTGCACCAGCACCCGCGGCCACCGGGACGCCGGCCTTGCGCTCGGGCGCAGGCGCGAGGATGGCGACGACCTCATCGAGCGACAGCGGCGACGGCTGGTGGCCGTGGCCGACGAAGCCCGTCACGCCCGGCGTGTGGCGCACGGTGCCCCACGACTCATCGGTGAGGTCCATGCGGACGAGGACGTAGCCGGGAAACTTCGTGCGGCGGACGAGCTTGCGCTGGCCCTGCTTGATCTCGGTGACCTCCTCCATGGGGACTTCTACCTGGAAGATGTAGTCCTCCATGTTGAGCGACACGATGCGTGTCTGGAGGTTGGACTTCACGCGGTTTTCATAGCCGGCGTAGGAGTGGACGACGAACCATTCCCCGGCTGCCAGGCGCATCTGGTCGCGGAACGCCTCGACCGGATCGACGTCGTCCTCCTCCGCCACTGCCTCAAAAGCGGCCTCGGAGAGGGCGATCTCGGCAACGGCGTCTTCGATGGCCTCTTCGACGACCTCTTCGGCCGCGAGCTCCTCGACGACCGCGTCCTCGGCTGCGGCGATCACGGCCTCCACCTCTACTGACTCACCGGGCACCTCGGACTGGAAGACCAGGGCCGGCGCAGGCGGAGCCGCCGTAACCTCATCGGCCTCGGCGGCAGGGGGCATGGGGGAATCAGTCATGTGGTCGGGGCTCCTTGCATGTCCTCATCCGAAGATGAGGAGCACTCCACGGGTGAAGACGAAGTCGAAGCCCGCCACGATGGCGGCCATCGCCAGGACGAAGACGACAACCACGATCGTGTAGGTGACGAGCTCCTTGCGGGTCGGCCAGATGACCTTGCGCAGCTCGGCAACCACCTGGCGAATGAACAGAGCCAGCCGTCCGAATATAGACAGCCGGGCATCTCCGCGTGCTTCGCTCACGGTGCCTTCCTGACGATCGTTGCGGGTGGTGCGTGGAGCAGGGCCGGAGGGACTCGAACCCCCAACCACCGGTTTTGGAGACCGGGACTCTACCAATTGAGCTACGGCCCTTTGGCGACCGTCGTCCTGGCCCGCAACCACCCGGTGAAGGGCAGGGGCGATCAGGGTGGGAAAGCCACCGGCTACGGGAGTCTACGGGGGTGCCCCGGGGCCGGTCCAATCCCGGGTCCCCCCCGGCTGAGCGCGCACTGGTTGGATTCCCTCATGACGCGAATCTCTCGCAGGATCGGCTCAATCACCGAATCGGCCACGCTCGCGGTCGATGCCAAGGCCAAGGCCCTGAAGGCGGCCGGGCGTCCGGTCATCGGTTTCGGTGCCGGCGAGCCGGACTTCCCCACCCCCGACTACATCGTCGAGGCGGCCGTGGCCGCGTGCCGAGACCCGCGGTGGCATCGCTACACCCCCGCCCCCGGACTGCCGGAACTGCGCGAGGCCATCGCCGTCAAGACCCTGCGCGACAGCGGCTACGAGGTCAAGGCGAGCCAGGTGCTCGTCACCAACGGCGGCAAGCAGGCGCTCTACAACGCCTTCGCGGCCCTGCTCGACCCCGGCGACGAGGCGATCCTGCCCGCGCCCTACTGGACGACGTATCCCGAGGCCATCAAGCTCGCCGGGGGCACCCCGGTGATCGTGGAGACATCCGAGGCGTCGGGCTACCGCGCAACGGTGGCCGAGTTGGAGGCCGTGCGTACCGACCGCACCAAGCTGCTCGTCTTCGTCTCGCCCTCCAATCCGACCGGTGCCGTCTACACCCCCGAGCAGGTCGCCGAGATCGGCCGCTGGGCAAACGAGCACGGCATCTGGGTCGTGAGCGACGAGATCTACGAGCACCTGGTCTACGGCGATGCGGAGTTCGCGTCGATGCCCGTTCTGGTGCCGGAGATCGCCGATACGTGCGTGATCGTCAACGGCGTGGCCAAGACCTACGCCATGACGGGCTGGCGCGTGGGCTGGCTCATCGGGCCCGACAATGTGGTCAAGGCAGCCGGCAATCTCCAATCGCATGCGACCTCGAATGTCGCCAACGTCTCGCAGGTCGCCGCCCTGGCCGCCGTCTCCGGTGACCTCGCGGCCGTCGAGGAGATGAAGGTCGCCTTCGACCGGCGGCGCAAGCGGATCGTGGAGCTGCTCTCGGCTATCCCGGGCGTGGATTGCCCAACGCCCGAGGGGGCCTTCTATGTCTACCCCTCGGTGAAGGGCGTGCTGGGCAAGGAGATCCGGGGCAGGCGCCCGCAGGACTCCGCCGATCTGGCCGGGCTGATCCTCGACGAGGTCGAGGTCGCGGCTGTGCCGGGGGAGGCGTTCGGCACGCCGGGCTACCTTCGCCTGTCGTATGCCACGAGCGATGCAGACATCGAGGAGGGCGTGGGCCGCATCGCCACCCTCCTTGGTGAAGCCCGCTAGTCAAGGGAGCAGGCGACGAGCGTCGGCTCCGGCACCAGGTCGATGCCATAGCGGTCGCTCACGCCGTCGCGGATGATCCGCGCCAGGCGCAGCACGTCAGACGCTGTGGCACCACCACGATTGGTGATCGCTAGGGTGTGCCGCGATGACAGGGCTGCGCGGCCATCGATGGTGAACCCGCGTGGGAATCCAGCGTGCTCGACAAGCCATGCCGCACTGGTCTTCACTCTCCCATCGGCCGCAGGCCAGTGCGGGGCTCCGTCGGGCACGGCTCCATCAACGAACGGGTTGGTGAAGAAGGAACCCACGCTCCACGTGTCGTGGTCTGCTTCCTGCAGCACCATGCCCCTGCCGCGGCGGAGGTCGAGGACGGCAGCGCGTACATCGACCAGCGGGGCCCGCTCCCTCTCGGCGACGCCGAGGCGCGCCGCGAGCTCGGCGTAGCGGACAGGGGCGGAGAGCGAGCCGAGCGGGAGCTGGAAATCCACGGAGAGAACGACGTATCTCGCCGGCTCCTGCTTGAAGCGCGACGTGCGGTAGCCGAATCCGCACTCCCCGGCTGGGAGCACAGCAACCTCGCCCATGGTCCGGTCGTACGCGCGGACGCGCGCGATAGTGTCGGCCACCTCCTGGCCGTAGGCACCGACGTTTTGGATCGGCGTTGCGCCCGTCAGCCCCGGAATGCCCGAGAGTGCCTCAACGCCGGACCACTCCTCCGCGACGGCCCGCGCGATCACGTCGTCCCAGGATTCCCCAGCGGCGACCGAGACCCACGCCCCTGAACACGGGTCGACGCTGACATCGATGCCGCGCGTGCGGACGAGAAGAACCTCGCCCGGGTAGCCGTCGTCGCCGACGACGACGTTGGTGCCGCCGCCCAGCACGAGGATGGGCGTGTCGGCCTGGTCGGCCGCCCGAACCGCCTCGATGACGTCCGACTCGGTGTGGGCCTCCTGCACGTCGCGGGCGGGTCCGCCGACCCGCAGCGACGTCAGGTCGGCAAGAGGCGTGCTCACGGCAGCTGGACGATCGCGACCGCGTTGCCGAGGACCTTCTGGTTGGCGTGGGTAGCGGTCAGCATGATCTTGACGCGGCGGTCGTCGAGCAACTCGGTGACCTCACCGGACACCTCGATCTGTGAGCCGTGGTCGTCATTGGGCACGGGGACGGGCCGGGTGAAGCGGACGGAGAACTCCTTTAGGGCTCCGGGATCCCCGACCCAACCGGTGACGACGCGCGCCGCCTCGGCCATCGTGAACATGCCGTGCGCGATCACGTCGGGAAGGCCCACGGAGGTAGCAAACTTCTCGTTCCAGTGGATGGGATTGAAGTCGCCCGAGGCCCCGGCGTATCGAACGAGATGGAAGCGGGTGACGGGGAACGTCTGGGTCGGAAGAGCAGTGCCGACGGCGACGTCGGAGTAGGCGATGGCCATCAGGACTCCTCAGCGGTGCCGCGGGCGACGATGACGGTGAAGGAGGTGGCCACGTGCTCCCCGGCCTCGGTATCGAGATCGACACGGGTGGTGAGGATGTCATTGCCGGCGACCGCGCGAACGGCCTCGATCGTGGCGGTCGCGATCAGGGAGTCGCCCGCAACGATGGGACGTTGGAAGACGAAGCGCTGCTCGCCGTGCACGACCCGGGAGTAGTCGAGGCCGAGATCTGGATCGAGAGCGGCCTTGCTGGAGCCGGCGTAGGCAACGACGAAGGCGAAGGTGGGCGGCGCGACGACGTCGGGATAGCCCAGTGCCTGAGCCGCCGCTACATCGTGACAGACAGGGTTGGCATCCCCCACGGCCGTGGCAAACTCGCGCACCTTCTCGCGCCCTACGAGATAGGGCGCGGTCGGCGGGTAGGACCGCCCAACGAGAGCGGCATTGAGACCCATCGCCGTGGTGGCTAGCGGGTCTCTTTGTGCACCGTGTGCTTGTTGCACGTGGGGCAGAACTTCGACATCTCCAGGCGATCCGGGTCGTTGCGCCGATTCTTCTTGGTGATGTAGTTGCGGTTCTTGCAGTCCTGGCACGCCACGGTAATCTTAGGACGTACGTCTGCTGACTTACTGGCCATGAGGGCCCTCCTGTCGTGCCTATCGGACGAACACTGGCGGGTAGCGGAGGCCGGACTTGAACCGGCGACACAGCGATTATGAGCCGCTTGCTCTACCAGGCTGAGCTACTCCGCCGTGGGGAGCCGACGGGTGCCGGCGCCCCTCCGAGCCCCTTTACGGAATCGAACCGTAGACCTTCTCCTTACCATGGAGACGCTCTGCCGACTGAGCTAAAGGGGCGCGCGAACGCCCGTGAAGCGTACAGGGCGGCCCCCAGCACAGCGAAACGAGGGATCGAGCCCCTAATTGGGCGTGAGGGTCGTGGCGCCCGATCCGATCCGCATGCCCTCGGCGAAGGCATGCACACCGAGCGCGGAGTTGAGGATGCCGGCCACGCCCGGAGCGAGCTTGACGGTGTACGTAGTCGACGGGCCGGACGTCTTGACCTTGGTGAGGGTGAAGATCGTCGCGGTGCCCAGATCGGTGTCGGTGGCGTAGACCCGGCCCTTGAGGGTCCCCTTGGCGGGGTCGGCGGTCAGATTGCTCACCACGACCGTGCGCCAGCCCATGGACCCGTAGTGGGAGAGGAATAGCGACCCGGCGTGCGAGATCTTGCCATTCTTGACGCCGGTCGCCGGGAACTCCAGGGCGAGCTTGCCGGGCGACAGGATCGTGCTGCCACCGGGGTCCTCGCCGTTCACGACGACGTTGGCGGCCAGCAGGGCCTTGGTCACGTCGTAGTTCACTCGAACGGCGGTCACGCCGATTGGCGTGCTGTCGGCGGCGACAGCGGCCGTTGACGGAGCAAGGAACGCTCCCACCACGCCGACGCTGATAACAATCCCCACTAGTCGCTTCATGACATGCCCTCCAATGCCTGGGAACATCACTCTACCCAATCCTGTCCGGCGTCGGCCGCCCGCCGATAAGGTCACAGGGCGGGCCATGTTGACTAGGGTCATGACCGAGAAGTGGACCGTCGCCGACATCCCCGACCAGTCCGGACGCCGCGTGATCGTCACCGGCGCCAACTCCGGGCTTGGCTTCGAGACCTCCCTGGCCCTCGCCACGAGGCACGCCGCGGTCACCATGGCGGTGCGGGACACCGGCAAGGGAGAAGCGGCAGCCGCCGACATTCGCGCTCGAACGCCCGGGGCCGACGTGGAGGTGCGCCGCCTCGACCTGGCCGACCTTGCCTCGATCGATGAGTTCGCCTGGCTGTGGCGAGAGTCCCATCCCGACGGTCTGGACATGCTCATCAACAACGCCGGGATCATGGCCATCCCGCGCCGCGACACCGCCGACGGCTTCGAGATGCAACTCGGCACCAATCATCTCGGGCACTTCGCGCTCACCGGGCGGCTGCTCGAGGCGATTCGACCCGAGGGACGCATCGTCACCGTGTCCTCACAGGCTCATCGCATGGGCCGCATGGACTTCGAAGACCTCATGGGTGAGCGCAAGTACGGCGCGTGGCGGGCCTACGGCCAGAGCAAGCTCGCCAACCTGCTCTTCATGCGCGGCCTCGCCGAGCGACTCGAGCGCGCCGGGTCGAGTATCGCGTCCGTCGCTGCGCATCCCGGCTTCGCGAGCACTCACCTGCAGGCGGTGGCACCCGAGATGAAGGGTCGCGGCTGGCAGGTCAAGATCATGGACGGCGTCAACAAGGTGATGGCCCAGAGCGCAGCGATGGGTGCGCTCCCCACGCTCTATTCCGCGACCTTCCCCGCGATCCGCAGCGGCGACTACGTCGGTCCGGACGGTTTCGGCGAGCAGCGCGGCCACCCCAAGCTCGTGGGCATGAACGCGTCAGCCCGCGATGACGAGGCAGCCAACCGGCTTTGGACCGTGAGCGAGGAGCTCACGGGCGTGCGCTACCTCGACGACTAGCGACGCCAAGGGTCAAAGAGCTGTGTGAACAGGGATCTCACGCAAGGACGGTGTCGAGCCAGTCGAAGATGCGCTGGGCGCGCACCTGCGGAGCCATGGGCTCGCAGTGCCAGTTGGCTCCCTCGGCAGCGGTGAACACCGTGAGCTCCTTGCCCGCGGCCGTCACCAGGTCATAGAGCTCCTGTGACTGGCCCGGCCAAAACTGCTCGTCCTCAGGGGACGTGATGAGAATCGGGCAGGCGATCTTGGGGGCATCGTCAGTGAGATCCCAGGCCTTGAGCTCGGTGAGCACCGCAGCAATGGAAGTCACTCCATAGGGCTCCAGTCGCTTCGCGGCGGTGAGTTTCAGGCTCGGGTTCTGTGTGGCGACCTGGGCCATGATCTGGTCGAACTCGGACGTCTGGCCTGCGTCAATCATTCCCAGGAGTTCGGGCGGGAAGTGCCGCGTCCAGGACTCGCCCACGCGCACCACGCCCGGGTCTGCGACAGCTGCTGCGATCCGATGCTCGTACGCCGCTGCGCGCGGGACCCAGTACCCGGCCTGGCTGAGGCCCGACATGGCAATGCGTGCCGGATCCACGTCGGGACGTTTGAGAAGGAAGTCGACTACCGGGGTGATGACCGCCTCCCAGTCCCGACGGAAGTACAACTTCTGCTCATAGAGCGCATAGCCCTGGCCGGGCCCGTCGACCGTGATGGCGTGGTACCCACGAGCCACCGCATCCAGCGCGCCTGCCGACAGCATGTCGCTCACCGGACCGTCGGAGCCGTTGACGAGGATGACGACAGGCCGCCGCTCGTTGCCCGCCGACCAGAAGTAGCCGTGGAGGTGCGTGCCTTCGTAGGGGACGTCGACCTTCTCCACCGGTGTCGGCCACAGATGCATGGCCTTCTCGAAGGCAGCGCGGTGCCATCGCCACGTCGCAATCTCCCGTCCGGGATCTTGGGTAGCAAGGACATAGAAGAACGCTGCGCCGGCGTAGACGGAGGCGCGCAAGTAGGCGTCGCGAGCCGATGCCACATGCCCTGCCTTTTCCGACTCTTCGGCGATACTGTGGACGCGCTTGGCTGTCGTCATCCACTCTTCGAACCACAAGTCCGCGTCGCCATCTGCTATGCGCTCGACGGTCGCGAGCACCTCGCCCGCCTCTGCCATCCGATACGCCGTGGCACCGAGCACCTGCAGAGCTGCGAACTCGAATCCCTGCTCCTGGAAGAACCACTGCTTCGGCATGTCGGCCTCTTCTCCTTCTCGGTCGTGCTACTGATGCGCGGGGTTAATGACGACCTTGAGGCTATCGGGGCTCATCGAGGTGTGCAGGGCAAGGTCGGCATCGGCGAGCCCGAATTCATGGCTCACGAACTCCTCGAAGGGGTAGCGGTCGGCGTAGCGCTCGAGCAGTCGCAGGGCCGGGCCGTAGCCGGTCGACGGATGGTTGGTGAGCCCGATCAGACGGATGTTCTTGCTGCAGACGTGGCGGTGGACGTTCATGGTGATCTCGCCGGTGTCAGCGAAGTTGCCCATCTCGAGCATCATGCCGCCGCGCTTGAGCATCTCGATGCCCTCGACGAACGATGCGGGGGTATTGGCCATGTAGAGGACGACGTCGGCACCGCGACCGTGGGTCAACTTCTTGACCTCGGCGATCCGCTCCTCCGGACTGGTCGTCGTCACATTAAGCGTGACCTCTGCGCCGCAGCGCTTGGCGAAGGCGAGTCGATGCTCCGACAGGTCGGTGGCGATGATCTGACCGGCGCCCATCATGTCGGCCTTGGCGATGTGCAGCAGGCCTAGCGGGCCCGCGCCGATGACGACGATCGTGTCGGCCGAGTTGAAGCCCTCCATGGCATAGGAGGAGAACTCCTTGACCTTGTCCAGCGATGCCGTGCAGGCCATGAGTTCGGCGAGCACGGCAACCCGCGGCGACAGGCTGCTCGGCACTTTGTAGACGAAGGTGTCGGGGCGCAGGTACATCTGCTCGGCCATGCCGCCGAAGAGGTGCGGCGCGACGGCAGAGGACAGCGAGTTGCCGTAGGCGACGCTGTTTTCGCACCAGACGTATCCCATGACGTGCTTGCACTCGTAGCAGTGACCGCAGACGACGTCGGGGCACATGGTCACGCGGTCACCTACCTTGAGCGGCTTGCCGTAGAACTCCAGCCCCTCGGCAGCACCGGGACCGAGCTCGGAGATCACGCCGACGTTCTCGTGGCCCTGGATGATGGGGAACGGCGTATCGCACTCGGCCGGAGTGCCGACGTATTGCTTGGTCTCCCCCATGTAGGTGTGCTTGTCCGTGCCGCAGATGCCAGCCATCTCCATCTGCATGAGCGCCGCTCGCGGCGCCAGCGTCGGCCAGGGGAAGGACTGCACCTCGTAGTGGCCGGGGGCGGTCAGGACTGCGGCACGGACATCGCCCATGCGCTCACGCTAGGCATCGATGCGGCGCCTGTCCTGGATTTGGCGTTCCCCCCCCGTTGCCGCAGTGGCCTGAGCTCACACAGACGCCAAACCCGACCGTGCGGCGGGGGGCATCCCCGGCTTGGACACCACGATTTCCGCACCGCGGTGACACCTGTCAAGACGACAAAGATACGTCACGCTGAAGGTCGGCTTCAGCCGCGCCGAACTTCAGTGACGACTCAGTTGGCAGTCGACGATCATTCAGAGCGCGCCCAGCATTAGGCGATGCGGGAAGCGAAAGGCCCCCGGCGGTATCACCGGGGGCCGCGCGCGTGGCAGGTAGAGGATTCGAACCTCTGTAGCTTTCGCGACGGATTTACAGTCCGCTCCCATTGGCCGCTCGGGCAACCTGCCAGGGCGCATAAGACTAATGGGGCCGACCTCGATCAGCGGGACCGGGCCATCCACACAGCCTCGACCAGACTCGATGCCGTCAGCACGTCGGAGGCAAAGGCACTCGACGTCGCTGGAACGCCAATGAATCCCCCGCCCGCGTCGACCGCGGCCGCCCGGTCCCAGGAGGAGTCGCCGATCATCACGCAGCCCTCGACGTCGACGCCGAGGAGCTGCGCCGCCGCCACGAGACCGTCGCCATAGGGCTTTGCTCTAATCCCCGGATCGCGCCCGATGATGACCTCCACGGGGAAGCCGTGGTGATCAAGGACCTCGCGGGCTACGTCCGGTGGCAGGAGGGTGACGACCGCGTAGGGCGTCCCGACGCAGGCAGCGCCCACTTCAGCGAGCCCGGGCATGGGAGTGGATCGGGGAATGGCCGCGCGCTCATGGGCCGCAACCGCCGCGGATGCGGGCCCCCACCGAGGGTCATTCGATAGGGCAACGAGGATGGCCATGCATTCCAGGGTTGGCGCATCCCAGTCAGCATCGAGAACCTCGAACTCCGACCACCCCTCCAGCAGCGAATGCAGATCTGCCAGCGCAGCCGCGTAGTCGGTGTGGTTTTGAAGGTCCACCAGGGTGCGGTCGAGGTCAAAGAGGATCGGCCGCTGCATGGTCACATCGTCGCGGATCGATGCTTGGCCGGCAACGCAATCAAGGCAGTTCATTCGGCTCCTAGCGTGATGGCAAACGAGCAGGGCCGTGCGCATCGACGGGAATGTCTTCGTGGTAACCGGAGCGGGCAGTTGCATCGGGTGAGCGTCGAAGCGCTTCCAGAGCGGGTGATTGCGCATCACGGCCGCGTGGATGGTCTTATCAACCTCGCTGGAATCATCCACAGATTCGTTCCCTTGACAAACTCGGTATGGATGAAATCGAGCGCATCATGGGCGTCAACTTCTGGGGCACCCTCTACCTCGACTTAGCCTTCCCTCCGCTGCTCAAGGATCGGCCCGAGGCCTGCCTGGTCGATGTCTCGAGCGAAGGCGCTCTCACGCCCGTGCCCGGGCAGAGCGTCTACGGGGCCAGCAAGGGAGCGGTAAAACTTCTCACCGAGGGGCTGTGAGCCGAACTGCGCGGCACCAACGTCGCCGTTACCATCGTGTTCCCGGGTGGCACCAACACCGGCATATCGGGCAATTCAGGAGTGACTCCTCCACGTATTACCGCCGGACGGATGCCTCGCATCCTCTCGGCGGAGAGCCTGATGGTCACGCCCATGGCGATCATCGGTGCCATCGTGGGCGTGGCCATGCCAATGGCCTTCGACAAGGCCACCGGACAAGCCGGTGTCCCGATGACCCACTAGCCGAGCGCGAAGGCACCCGGCGTCGTGGCTAGCACGGCAAAGCCCACGATCAGACCGACCGTGCTCAGGACGAGCAAGCCGATCTGGATGCCTCGCCGCTGCACGATGGTCGTGAGGCCGGCGATGAAGAGCACGACGGCGAAGAAGACGTTGGCGAGGTTGAAGCGGTCGGAGTTGGCGTCTGCCGCCTCGGCGGCGACCCGCGATGCCTCTGCCTGCTCGTCGTAGGCCTGGCCCTCGGCCAGCAACACCTGGCTCTGCAGGCTGGCGAAGGCGGGGTTCTCCGGGACAAAGGGCGTGGGAGGCGTGGTCTCCTCCGGCTCGTCGCGCCACCACGCGAATGCGGCGTAGAGCTCCTCGCTCATGATGCCCTCGGTGAGGTAGTCGTAGGCGACGGTATTGCCGTCCTGGCTCGAGGAGACACCGGCCAGGGCTGCATCGACGAAGAGCGTGAGCTCCTGCTGCCGCTCTTGACCCGACCTGATGTAGGCGTCATTGGCGAGCGCGAGGGTCGCCTGCTGCTCGGAGTAGCTCTTCAGCACGAGGTCACTGGTGAGCGACTCCCGGTAGGCCGACCATGCGGTGAGCACGGCCGCCATGCCGAGGAGCACTGCAGCCGTAATGGCCAGGGCGCCCTGGGTCGAATTGGCCCTCTCGACGCTGGGGTCGCTCATGTCTTCTCCGAGGTGGCGGTGCCCTGCACGCTATCAGTCTGGTCCCTGCACGTGCGGGTGCCACCACCTATTCGCCATTCGCGTCTTGGGGGTGGTTTGAGCGGGGTTGGCCAGAGCGTCGATGACATGCACGCCGGGTTACTGACCCAGCGCTGGAAGCGGCCCAGCCGATCGTCGACGCCGTCTCCAACGGCACCTTCCACGTGGTCATCGGCCGTGACGCCTACCTGCTCGATCGGCTGTCACGTCTGACCCCATGCCGGGCGATCGAGATCGTTGCCGATCGCATGAAGGCCTACCTAGCCTGCGAGCGGCGGGCACCCGATCGCCTGATACCCGGTGCAGGCCAGCGGAGCCATACGCCAGAATGTCGCCCATGGCCGACAACAGCTTCGACATCGTTTCCAAGCTCGACCGCGCGGAGGTCGATAACGCCGTCTCTCAGGCGGCCAAGGAACTCGCCCAGCGCTTCGACTTCAAGGGCACCGGTGCCAAGGTCGAGTTCAAGGGCGAGATGACCATCGAACTCGAGGCGGAGACCGAGGACCGCGTCAAGGCGGCCCTTGAGGTGCTGAAGGAGAAGCTCATCAAGCGCGGCGTCAGCCTGAAGGTGCTCAACGCCGGCGACGCCCGCGCATCGGGTCGCCTGCACAAGATCACCTGCCAGCTCAAGGAAGGCATCAACCAGGAGCAGGCCAAGAAACTCGCCAAGCTCATCCGCGACGAGGGCCCGAAGAAGGTCAAGACTCAGGTGCAGGGCGAGGAGCTCCGCGTGTCGAGCTCAAGCCGCGACGACCTGCAGGAGGTCATCCAGCTCGTCAAGGATGCCAACCTCGACTTCCCCGTGCAGTTCGTCAACTACCGCTGAGGGGCGCTCGACAGCCAGTCGGCCAGCCGCTGGGTCTCGTGCACGAGACCGCCCGCGTCCTGTGACGCGTAGTCGTGCTCCGGCGACCAGAAGAGCGCGTCGAAGGGGCATGCCTCGACGCAGATGCCGCAATACATGCACAGTCCCCAGTCGATCGTGAAGCGATCGAGGACTGCGACGTAGCGAGGGCGACGCGCACCGGGCTCGGTGACCTCTTCGGTGTGGCTGTCGATCTCGATGCACCAGTCAGGGCACTCGCGCACGCAGATCATGCACGAGGTGCACGACACCGGATCAAGCGCGATGACACCGCGCGCCTGACGGGGCACCTCCGTCACGACTCCGCCTCGCGCAGCCAGTCGGCGGGCACTCCGGGGGGCGGGCTCGTCCGGCGCGTACGCCGCCCTGATGACGCACCCTCCTCATGACCACTGCGAGCGCCCGGCCACGGGGTGACGGCACGTGCACCGAGCACGGTCTCCTTGCGCAGCGGATGAAGCCCCAGGCCCGGGGCGAGCAACAGCGGTCGTGGATCAGGGTGACCGTCGAACTCCACGCCGAACATCTCGGCAATCTCCCGCTCGTGCCATGAGGCGCCCGGCAGCACGTCGACGAGCGAGCCCAGCCGTGGCTCGCGTCGATCAACCGAGGTGGTGACAGTGCTGATCTCAGCGGTGCCGGGGCGCAGGAGGACGAGCACGATCTCGATGCGCTGCGCCTCGGGATAGTCCACAGCGGTCAGCAGATCGAGGTAGGCGAAGCCCTGGGCAACCTGGGCGCGGATGCTCGACGCCCAGTCGCGCGGATCGACGTTCATGCCGACTCCGCCAACTGCACGATCGCGTCGACAAGGGCCTCCGGGCGAGGAGGGCAGCCCGGCACGTAAGAGCGGACGGGGAGCACCTGATCGACGCCCTTGGTGACCGAGTAGGAGTCCCAGTAGGGGCCGCCGGAGTTACTGCACGCGCCGAACGACATGGCCACCTTAGGCTCGGGCATCTCCTCCCAGGCGGCCAAGACCGCCGGCGCAAGGGCATCGGTGACCGTGCCCGAGACGACTAGGACGCGGGCCTGCCCTGGGTCGCCGTCCGCCACCGGGACGAGCAGGCCTCGCCCGAGGGCGGCGGTGAATTCCACGGCGCAGCAGGCCAGCCCTAGGTCGGCGACGTGCACCCGCACTCCGGGGGCGCCGGCGACGGCATACACGCTCACCCGGGCAGGGTAGTCCGCCACTCCCGGCACCCGAAGCACGCCAGACCGGTCCGGGGGGTAGAGAATGAGGGCACCCATACGCCCGCGAAAAGGACGTGCATGTCGAGTGACGCAAAGGCCGTCGTCCCCCTCGGTCACGTCGTCATCCGATTTGCCGGCGACTCCGGTGACGGCATGCAGCTGACGGGCGATCGATTCACCTCCGAGACCGCCGGGCTAGGCAACGACCTATCGACGCTGCCCGACTTCCCCGCAGAGATCCGCGCTCCCGCGGGCACGCTCCCCGGCGTCTCGGCCTTCCAACTCCACTTTGCTGATCACGACATCATGACTCCTGGCGATCGACCCGACGTGCTGGTCGCCATGAACCCAGCAGCACTCAAGGCCAATCTCAAGGACCTGCGTGCAGGCAGCACGCTCATCGTCAACACTGACGAATTCACCAAGCGCAACATCGAGAAGGTCGACTACGCCGCCAATCCCCTCGACGACGGTTCGCTCGATTCCTACGACGTGCACCAGATCGGCCTGACCTCCATGACCGTCGAGGCCCTGGCTGGCTTCGACATCACCAAGAAGGATGCCGGGCGAGCGAAGAACATGTTTGCCCTCGGCCTGCTGTGCTGGCTCTACAGCCGCTCGACCGAGGGCACGATCGACTTCCTTAAGGCCAAGTTCGCCAAGAAGCCGGAGATCCTGGCCGCCAACATCGCTGCCTTCGAGGCCGGGTGGTCGTTCGGCGAGACCACCGAGTCCTTCTCCGTGCGCTACGAGGTCAAGCCCGCGCCGATGCGCGCCGGCCTCTACCGCAACATCACCGGCAATCCCGCGCTCGCCTACGGCCTCATCGCCGCATCGCAGCAATCGGGGCTGCCACTCTTCCTCGGCTCCTACCCCATAACGCCCGCGTCAGACATCCTTCATGAGCTGAGCAAGCACAAGAACTTCGGCGTCGTCACCTTCCAGGCCGAAGACGAGATAGCCGGCATCGGCGCGGCGCTGGGTGCGGCTTACGGTGGCGCGCTTGCCGTGACGGCCACGTCGGGTCCGGGTATCGCGCTGAAGTCCGAGACCATCGGCCTGGCCGTCTCGCTCGAGCTGCCGCTCATCGTCGTCGACGTCCAGCGAGGCGGGCCATCCACGGGCCTGCCGACCAAGACCGAGCAGGCTGATCTGCTGCAGGCGATGTTCGGTCGCAACGGTGAGGCTCCCGTGCCGATCGTGGCCCCGCGCTCCCCCGGCGATTGCTTCGATGCCGCCCTCGAGGCCGCTCGGATCGCCGTGACCTATCGCACGCCCGTGCTCCTGCTCTCCGATGGCTACCTCGCCAACGGATCCGAGCCCTGGGCCGTGCCCGATGCCACGACGCTGCCGGTGATCGAGCCTGCCTTCGCGACGGAGCCAAATCACGACGGCGAGTTCTGGCCCTATCTGCGCGATCCGGAGACGCTCGCCCGCCCGTGGGCGGTCCCGGGCACGGCGGGCCTGGAGCACCGAATCGGCGGACTGGAAAAGGCCGATGGCACGGGCAACATCTCCTACGACCCCGACAACCACGAACACATGGTCCGACTGCGTCAGGCCAAGGTCGACGCCATCGCACGCAGCATCGGACCACTCGAGGTCGACGATCCATCGGGTGAGGCCCGCGTCCTGGTCCTCGGGTGGGGCTCCACCTACGGTCCGATCGGTGCCGCCTGCCGCGCCGTGCGGGCCGAGGGTGGCCAGGTCGCCCATGCGCACCTGCGTCACCTCAACCCCTTCCCGGCCAACACCGCCGAGGTGCTCCGCGCGTACGACCGGGTGATCATCCCGGAGATGAACCTCGGCCAGCTTGCCCTGCTGATCCGCGGGCGGTTCCTCGTCGACGCGATCGGCTACAACCAGGTGCGAGGAATGCCGTTCACCTCCGAGGAGCTGGCCACCACGATCACCGATGTCATCGAGAGTCTGTGAGGGACCCGTGACCGCCGCCGACCTGCCCATGCCCGGCCTCGCGCTCGTGCCTCGCACCGACGAGAAGCAAAGTGCCAAGGACTTCAAGACCGATCAGGAGGTGCGCTGGTGCCCCGGCTGTGGCGACTACGCCATCCTCGCGGCAGTGCAGGGCTTTCTGCCCGAGTTGGGACTGCGCAAGGAGAACATCGTGTTCGTCTCGGGCATTGGATGCTCCTCGCGCTTCCCCTACTACATGGACACCTTCGGCATGCACTCGATTCACGGGCGCGCTCCGGCGATCGCGACGGGCCTCGCGCTCACGCGGCCTGACCTGTCGGTGTGGGTGATCACCGGCGATGGCGACGCCCTGTCGATCGGCGGCAACCACCTCATCCACGCGCTTCGTCGCAACGTAAATCTCAAGATCCTGCTGTTCAACAACCGCATTTACGGCCTGACCAAGGGTCAGTACTCCCCCACGTCGGAGACCGGCAAGGTGACCAAGTCCACGCCGCTCGGCTCCCTCGACCACTCGTTCAACCCGGTGTCCTTGGCACTCGGGGCCGAGGCATCCTTCGTCGCCCGCACCATGGACTCCGACCGCAAGCATCTAACCGAGGTTCTGCGCCGGGCCGCCGCACATGAGGGCACCGCGCTCGTGGAGATCATGCAGAACTGCAACATCTTCAACGATGGTGCGTGGGAGTCTCTCAAGGACTCCGAGACGAGCGACGACCGGATGATCCGACTCGAAGATGGCCAGCCCGTGGTCTTCGGCAAGGACGCCTCTAAGGCCGTCGTCCGCGGGGCCGACGGGCACATCGTGGTAGCCAACACCGCTGACGTCGATGACTGGGAGATCATCCACTACGACTCGCATGCCGACGACCCGGGGCTTGCGTTCGCGCTATCGCGACTGGCAGATGTCCATTCCCTCGACAACACCGCTGTCGGCGTCTTCCGCGACGTGCAGCGCCCCGCGTATGACCGCATGGTTCGCGAACAGGTGGCTTCGGTGCGCGCCAACGGCGAAGGCGACCTCCAAGCCCTGCTTCAGGGCAAGGACACCTGGACAGTCCACTGACCGACCAGCCGCGTTCTGATCTCACCTCTGGCTTCCTCTACGCACTCGCGGCCCACGGGCTGTGGGGGCTGTTCCCCCTCTATTTCTCCCTCTTCGACTCCGTCTCGCCCCTCGAGGTCGTCGCCTATCGCATCATCTGGTCGCTGGCGTTCTGCGTGCTGCTCCTGGCGATCACGCGCAGCCTCGGGAGCGTTCGCGAGGTCGTTCGCACGCCTCGCCGCCTAGGCCTGCTCACGGGCGCAGCCGTCGCCATCACCATCAACTGGACGACCTACGTCTACTCGGTGTCGACCAACCAGGTGGTCGAGGCGGCGCTCGGCTACTTCATCAATCCCCTCGTGACTGTCGCGCTCGGCGTCGTCGTCCTCCGCGAGCGCCTGCGGCCCTGGCAGTGGATCGCCATTGCCATCGCGACGGTGGGTGTTGTCACCATCGGCATCGGCGAAGCCGCTGCCCCCTGGCTGGGGCTCGTGCTCGCCTTCTCCTTCGGGGCCTACGGACTGCTCAAGAAGATGGCGAAGGTCGACGCCATCCCGAGCCTGACTATCGAGACCGCGGTGCTGGTGCCCTTCGCCTTTGTCGTCCTCGTCCTCATCGAGTCGGGGGGCAGCGCCGCGATCGCGAGCCAGGGCTGGGGCATGGGCGCCCTGCTCGCCTTCCTCGGGCCGGTGACCGCCGTCCCCCTGCTGGCCTACGCCGCCGCCGCTAACCGACTGCCCCTTGCCGTCCTCGGCATCCTGCAGTACTTCACGCCGACGGTGATTTTCCTCCTTGGGATCACCGTCTTCGGCGACACCGTTAACACCCTCGAGTGGATCGGTTTCACCTTTATCTGGTTTGCGCTCGCGGTGTTCTCGACGGATGCGTGGCGTCAAGCGCGACACGCTAACCGCGCCGACTCCCTCGAGGTCGCCGAGCAGGCCTAGAGGCCAGCGCGTCGCGCTCGATCAAGGATCTCGGCGCGAGCGCGAGGTCGAGCGCCACTACCGTGACGCTGGCGTGCTGGCCATTGGCGGGGTTCGACCGAGGTGATCACCGACCTCGTCGCCCGCCTGCTCGACTACTAGCTGCCGCCACTCCTACCCCGCGCCAATCGCTGAGTGTGCACTTACGCGCACGCCGTCCCTCTATGAGCGCGTCCGCAAGTGCACACTCGACGAAACGTTGGGTGGTGGCGGGGGTCAACCGGTGCGGGTGACGACGTAATCGCAGAGCACCTCGAGCGCCTGGCGCGGCGGGCCGTCGGGCAGGTCGGCCAGCGTGGTGCGCGCCTCGTCGGCCCACCGCCGCGCCTGGCTCCGCGCCTGCGTCAAGGCCGGGTGCTGCCGCAGCGCGGCCAGGGCCTCGGCGTGGTCGGCATCATCGGGCAGCGGTCGACCGAGCAGGTCGCGCAGGCGGGGATCGGCGTCGGAGAGCGCGATAAGCGCGGTCAGCGTGGGCACGCCTTCGCGCAGATCGGTGCCGGGGGTCTTGCCGGAGTCACTGCTGTCGCTGGCGATGTCGACGATGTCGTCGGCCAACTGGAAGGCGACGCCGATCTTCTCGCCGAAGACGGTCATAGTCTCAACCACCCGCGGATCGGCACCCGACATCATCGCGCCGAAGCGACCCGACGTGGCGATGAGCGAACCCGTCTTGTCGGCTAGCACGCGCAGGTGGTGCTCGACAGGGTTGGCATCGGCATCCGGACCCACGGTCTCGCGGATCTGGCCGGTGCACAGTCGCTCGAAGGTGCGCGCCTGGATGCGCACCGCCTCGGGTCCGAGATCGGCGAGGACATCGGATGCCTTGGCGAAGAGGAAGTCACCGGTGAGGATGGCGACGGTGTTGTCCCAGCGGGCATTGGCGGACGCCGCCCCCCGTCGCAGGTCTGCTTCGTCCATGACGTCGTCGTGGTACAGGGTCGCGAGGTGCGTGAGCTCGACGACGACGGCCGAGGGCACGACACCGGGAGCCTCTGGATCGCCGAACTGCGCCGCGAGAAGGACCAGCAGCGGGCGAAACCTCTTGCCCCCGGCCTGGACGAGGTGCCGCGATGCCTCGGTGACGAAGGGGTAGTCGCTGCGGACAGCATCGCGCAGGGCGACTTCGACGGAGGCCATGCCAGCGACGAGCCGGGCCTCGAGGTCCTGATCAAGGACGCCGAGGCCGAGCACTGATCCAGCGGGCCGGGGACTCATGGCCACTCCACTATCGCAGGAATACACCAGCCTGCTCGATGAGGTTGATGACCGGCTCCGGAAGGACGCCGAGGATGACGGTCACGGCCGCCGAGACGGCCAGGGCGAGGGTCGTGGTCGCCGATGGCACGGCGGCGGCGGGCGAACCCTCGACAGGCTCCCGGAAGAACATGATGACCACGACGCGGATGTAGAAGAAGGCGGCCATGACGCTGGCAATGACGCCGACGATGACCAGGCCGAGGTTGTCGACGGCCAGGGCCGACTCGAACACGAGGAACTTGGCGATGAATCCACTGGTCAGCGGGAAGCTGGCCAACGCAAACATGAAGATGCCGAACGAGACGGCAACCAGCGGCGACCGCTTGCCCAGCCCCGCCCACTGATCGAGCCGGGTCATCTCGCCGCCGGCATCGCGGACCATCGCGATGATGGCGAAGATCCCGATCGTGGTGAAGCCGTAGGCGACCAGGTAGAAGATCGACGCGTACAGGCCCTCGGCGGTGGCCGTCGAGACGCCGATGAGGATGAAGCCGGCCTGGGCGATGGAGGAGTAGGCGATCATCCGCTTCATATCGGTCTGCGCGATGGCCACTACAGACCCGAAGAGCATGGTCAGGCCCGCGATGATCCACAGCAGCGGCTCCCACTCCCAGCGAACACCGCCCAGGGCGACGTACATGACGCGCAAGAGTGCGCCGAACGCGGTGACCTTGACGGCCGCGGCCATGAATGCCGTCACCGGGGCGGGCGAGCCCTGATAGACGTCGGGCACCCAGGCATGGAATGGCACCGCGCCGATCTTGAACAGCAGGCCGACCGACAGCAGCGCCACGCCCCCCACAACGAGCGCGGTCTGGCCGGGCTCGGCGGCAAGGGCATCGGCAATGACGGAGAACTCTACGCTGCCGGAGTAGCCGTAGAGAAGGGCGATACCGAAGAGCAGGAACGCCGACGAGAAAGCTCCGAGGATGAAGTACTTGAGCGCGGCCTCCTGCGAGAGGAGGCGACGGCGGCGCGACATGCCCGCCATGAGGTAGAGCGGAAGCGACATGATCTCGAGGGCGATGAAGAGAACGAGGAGATTGGACGCCGTGACGAACAGCATCATCCCGAAGACGGAGAAGAGGAAAAGCGGCCAGATTTCGGTCTGGAAGTAGCCGCGCGTGGTGAGCTCGCGCTCATCGTCGGATCCGGGGAGCGCGGATGCGCGCGGCGCAAAGGCGTCACCAGCCGGATCGAGTTGACGCTCGGACATGAGCAGCGCCACGAGGATGGCGAGCAGGAGGATCAGGCCCATGAAGAGGATGCCGGGCCCGTCGATGGCGATCGCTCCCTCGGCCTGCAGACCCAAGGTGGTGCGGTTGACGACGAGGACGCCGAACGCTCCGATAAGCGATCCGAAGGCGAGCACGAGTTGGATGGGACGTCGACCATTACGGCCGACGAACGCTTCGACGATCACGCCGATTACCCCCGCGGCTCCGACGATGATGTAGGGCAGCAGGGCGATGTAGTCAATGCTCGGTGCCGTCATCACTTCCGGGTTCACTGCTCACCCCCTTGCACGATCGGAGGTATGACCGGCGGCGGATCGGAAATGCCGACGACCTCGAGGGTGCGCTCGACCGCGGGGTTGACGACGTTGAGCACGCCCGCCGGTAAGACACCAAGGAGGATCGTCAGGAAGACGATGGGGGCCAGGGCGGTGATCTCACGACCGCGCAGGTCGGTCATGCCCTCGACAGCCGGCGACGTCGGGCCGGTGGCAACCTTCTGGTAGAGCTTCAGCGCGTATGCCGCGGTGATGACGATGCCGAGCGCGGCAATGACACCGACGGTGATGTTGCGGGCGAATGTGCCCAGCAGCACCAGGAACTCGCCGATGAAACTGGCCAGGCCAGGCAGCGCCAGCGACGACAGTGCAGCGAAGAGGAAGAAGCCCGCGAGGACCGGCGCCACCTTGTTGACCCCGCTGTAGGTCGAGATGAGGCTCGATCCCCCCGCGCGCATCATGAGGAAGCCCGCGGTCAGGAACAGCGAAGCCGTGGAGAGTCCGTGAGCGAGCATGTAGAGCGTCGAGCCGGTCATGCCCCATGACGTGAACACGAAGATGCCGAGGGCAATGAAGCCGAAGTGCGACATGGAGCTGTAGGCAAACAGTCGCTTCATGTCCTTCTGGCCGAAGGCCACCAGCGCGCCATAGAGGATCCCAATCACCGCGAGTGCAACGACGAGGGGGGCGTAGAAATCTGATGCCGCCGGGAAGATCGGGAGAAGGTAGCGGATCATGCCGAAGGTACCGACCTTGTCGAGCACGCCGATGAGCAGGACTGCCGTCGCCGGGGTCGACTCCTTGGCTGCATCGGGCAGCCACGTGTGGAACGGCCACAGCGGAGCCTTGATGGCGAACGCGATGAAGAATCCCAGGAAAAGGATCTTCTGCGTGTTGGGGTCGACGTCGAGCCCGACCAGTGCAGCGAAGTCGAAGGTGCCCTGGCCGAGTTGCTGCGCCGACACGACGTACAGGCCGATGAGGGCAGCGAGCATCAGCAGCCCGCCGACGAGGCTGTAGACGAGGAACTTGACCGCGGCATACCTGCGGTCAGCTCCGCCGTAGCGCCCGATCAGGAAGTAGATCGGGATCAGCATGACCTCGAAGAGGACGAAGAAGAGGAAGACGTCGGTGGCTGAGAACACACCGATCATGAGGGTCTCGAGCACAAGAATGAGTGCGAAGTAGCCCTTGATGCTGCGTCCACCCGGCGCGACGTCGTTCCAGCCAGCCAGGATCACGACGGGCACGAGCGTGGCCGACAGGGCGACCAGGACCAGCCCGATACCGTCGACGCCGACGGCGTAGGAGATGCCCAGGGCCGGAATCCACGGGTAGCTTTCGACGAATTGGAAGGGCGCCGTCGAGTCGGCCTGGAACTGAAGGCCCATCACGACCGTGAGCACGAGGGTGAGCAGTGAGAAGCCGAGGGCGACCTGCTTGGGCAGGACGTCGCGATCGCGAGGCAGCAGCATGAGAACGATCGCACCCAGCAGGGGGATGACCATGAGCACCGTGAGCCAAGGCAGCGATGTCATGGCAGTCTTGCCAGGTAGAGGATCACCAGGACCATGACCGCGCCGCCCACCATGAGGAGGGCGTAGGAACGCGCGAATCCGCTCTGCAGTCTGCGCAGGCGCGCTCCAAGTCCACCAACCAGGCGCGCGCTCCCCTCGACGGTGCCGTCGATGATGCGCTCGTCGACGAAGATCGATCCATCAGACAGGACGTAGGTGGGCTTCACCACGAGCGCTTCGTTGATGGCATCATCGTAGAGACTGTTGCGCGCAGCCACGGTGAGGAGGTTGCCCTTGGGGGCCAGCACCGGAACCTCCCTGCGGTATCTGGCGATGGCGATGGAGACGCCGATCAGCACGATGAGGAGAGTGATGCCCTCGAGCACGATGGTGGGGATCGCGAGCGGCTTCTCCTCGATGCCGGTGACCGGCTCGAGCCAGCTCTCGATATTGCCCCAGTAGAGCAGCGCGGCACCGGTGACGACGGAGCCGATGCCCAGGATGATCAGCGGGATCGTCATGACCGGCTTGGACTCATGCGGGTGCGCATCGTCGGGCCAGCGCGGCTTGCCGAAGAAGGTCATGATCACCATGCGGGTCATGTAGAAGCCGGTGATGCCGGCCGCGAGCACGCCGCAGATGCCGATGATGATGTTTTGCTCAAAGGCCGCGTGGATGATGTCGTCCTTCGAGAAGAAGCCGGAGAAGGGTGGGATGCCGATGATCGCGAGGTAGCCGCACATGAACGTGATCCAGGTGATCACCATGACCGAGCGCAGCGCACCGTAGCGGCGCATTTCCTGCTCGCCGTGCATGCCGTGGATGACTGAGCCGGCGCCGAGGAAGAGGTTGGCCTTGAAGACACCGTGCGTCAGCAGGTGGAAGATGGCGAAGACGTAGCCGATGGGGCCGAGGCCGGCCGCCATAACCATGTAGCCGATCTGGCTCATGGTCGATCCGGCCAGTGACTTCTTGATGTCGTCCTTCGCCGAGCCGATGATCGCGCCGAGGAACATCGTGATGATGCCGATGATCACCACGGTGGTGAGGGCGAACGCCGTGCCGTCGTAGATCGGGTTGCTGCGTACGATGAGGTAGACGCCCGCGGTCACCATCGTGGCAGCGTGGATCAGGGCCGAGACGGGAGTCGGGCCCTCCATCGCGTCGAGGAGCCACGCCTGGAGGGGGAACTGCGCCGACTTGCCGCAGGCGGCGAGCAGCAGCAGGAGGCCGATCCAGGTGAGGGTGGACTCGTTGGCTTCGCCGGCCGCGGCGAAGACGGAGTCGAAGGTGACCGTGCCGAAGGTGATGAAGATGAGCATGATGGCCAGGCTCAGGCCCACATCGCCGACGCGGTTCATGATGAAGGCCTTCTTGGCAGCGGCAGCAGCGCTCGGCTTGAACTGCCAGAAGCCGATCAGCAGGTAGGAGGCGAGACCGACGCCCTCCCAGCCGACGTAGAGCAGAAGGTAGTTGTCGGCGAGCACCAAAAGCAGCATCGCCGCGATGAAGAGATTGAGGAAGCCGAAGAACTTGCGCCGGTCGGGATCGTCCTCCATGTAGCCCAGGGAGTAGACGTGAATAAGTGCGCCGACGATGGTGATGAGGAGGACAAAGACCATCGACAACTGGTCGAGTTGCAGGGCCGCGGGCACGGTGAAACCGCCCACGAACACCCACTCGAAGAGCGTCTGGCCGACGGCCCGGTCGTCGGCCGGCAGGCCCAGGAGGCTGACGACCAGGACGATGGCGAAGACCGCGGCGAGGCTGACGGTCAGCACGCCGAGATAGGGACCCCAGCGATTGGTGCGACGCCCCCCGACGAGCAGGACGGCCGCGCCGAGCAGGGGCAGGGCGATGAGGAGCCACAGGTAGGCGAACACGCCCGTCGCCGCTGCCAGCGGCTCCAGGCTCGGCGCGCCCTCAGAGAGGACGACAGCGCCGTTGCCGATCACGGCGCCTCCTTCTCCTCGGTGTTCCCCGAGTTGGCCCGGCAAGCCGGGCATGCGGTCAGTACTTCAGCAGGTTGGGCTCATCGATCGAGGCGGAGCGCCGCGAACGATAGACGGTCACGATGATGGCGAGTCCTACGACGACCTCCGCCGCTGCGACGACCATGACGAAGAAGGCGATCACCTGTCCGTCGAGATTGCCATTCATGCGAGCGAAGGCGACAAAGGCGAGATTGGTGGCATTGAGCATGAGTTCGACCGACATGAAGACCACGATCGCGTTGCGCCGTACGAGCACACCGATCGCGCCGAGCGTAAACAGCACGCAGGCGAGGATGATGTAGTTGTCCACGCTCATGACGGCTCCCCCGGCGACGTGCCTGGGTCGTCGGCGACCGGCCGCTTGGCCGGACCGTAGGTGGCCTCGCCGCTGGTCAGGGCAGCCGTCTCGGCAACGGCCGCGGTGTCGACCGGGCGCAGGTCGCCACGCGCACGCAGCGGGCCAGGGACGGAGATATCCGCCACCGACCCATCGGGAAGGAGGGCGGGAGTGTCGACGGCGTTGTGCCGGGCGTAGACGCCCGGAGGCGGCAGCGGCGCAGGATGAATCCCGCCACGAGTGCGCTCCTGGGAGATCTCGCGCTGAGTGCGTCGAGGCTGCCACCGCTCGCGGTGAGCGAGCACGAGGGCGCCGAGCGCTGCGACGACCAGCAGACCGGCAACGATCTCGAAGGCGAGGACGTATTCGGAGAAGAGCAGGCGGGCAAGCCCTTCGACATTGCCGCCGTATTCACCGTTGGCTCCGTCGAGGCCGACGACGGGTACGCCGTTCAGCGCGCTGCCGAGGCCGATGGCAAGGAGGAGGCCGAATCCCACGGCTAGGAGGATGCCGGCGACGCGCTGCCCCCTGAGGGTTTCGACCAGGGAGTCAGACGAGTCGACACCTACGACCATGAGCACGAACAGGAAGAGCATCATGACGGCACCGGTGTAGACGATGATCTGGACCATGCCGAGGAACGGCGCTGCATTGGCGATGTAGAGCACCGCCAGGCTGATCATCGTCAGGGCGACCCAAAGCGCACTATGCACGGCGCGTCGCGACAAGATGAGCCCGATACCGCCCACCACTGATAGGAATGCGCAGACCCAGAAGACCACGGCTTCGGCCGCGCTGGGGTCGGTCGAGGTCACGCCTTGTATCCCTGTTTCTCGAACCATATGGCGGCATCGCCATCCGGCTCCTGCTCGGGTACCGAACCTGAGACTTGACCGGCGTAGTAGTCCTTCTCGGTGGTGCCCGGCACCATGCTGTGCGGCGGGGCGATCATGCCCGGGAGGAGCGGCGCGAGGAGTTCTGACTTCTCGAAGATGAGATCGGCCCGATTGTCGTCGGCGAGCTCGTAGACATTGGTCATCGTGAGCGCGCGGGTCGGACAGGCTTCGATGCACAGACCGCAGAAGATGCAGCGCAGGTAGTTGATCTGGTAGACCCGGCCATAGCGCTCACCGGGTGAGAAGCGCTCGGTGTCGGTGTTGTCTGCGCCTTCCACCAGGATGGCGTCGGCAGGGCATGCCCAGGCGCACAGCTCGCAGCCAACGCACTTCTCGAGTCCATCGGGCCAGCGATTGAGCTGGTGACGTCCGTGGAAGCGTGGCTTGGGTGGGAATCGATCTGCCTGCTCGGGATACTGCTCGGTCACGACCTTCTTGAACATCGTCTTGAAGGTGACGCCGAATCCGCGGACGGCGGGAGGCAGCTCAGGCATGGGTGCCCTCCTCCGGATCGCTGGTGCTCGGCACGGGCGCATCCGCCGACTCGCCGGGCAAGACCGCGGTGGCCGTGCGTGTTGCGGTGCCCTCCACGACGGCGGCCTTGGCTCGACGCGAGGTGTAGGTGAACTCCTGGCCCGGGAGCGGAGGCACGGGGTAGCCGCCTGCGTAGGGGTCGAAGGGCTTGTCCATCTCCGCCTTTGCCGCTTCAACCTGCGCCCGCTCCCTGCGCTCGGAACGCACCTGCAGCACCCACGAGCCCACGATGATGACGACGAGCAGGCCTCCGCCGAGGAGGAGCAGCTCCTGGGTGGTCACGGAGAACTCATTGCGCACGACTCTCGCCGCGGCCACGATGACGATCCACAGAAGAGATGCGGGGATCAGGACCTTCCAGCCGAAGCGCATGAACTGGTCGTAGCGAAGTCGCGGAAGCGTGCCGCGCAGCCAGATGAAGGCGAAGATGAACAGCTGCACCTTGACAAACCACCAGAGCAGCGGCCACCAGCCGACATTGGCACCATCCCACAGCGACAGTGGCCAGGGCGCGATCCATCCGCCGAGGAAGAGCGTGGTTGCAAGGGCCGAGACGGTGACCATGTTGATGTATTCGGCGAGGAAGAAGAGCGCGAACTTCAGCGAGGAGTACTCCGTGTGGAAGCCCCCGACGAGCTCACCCTCGGCCTCAGGCAGGTCGAAAGGCGCCCGGTTGGTCTCACCCACCATGGCGGTCGCGTAGATCAGGAGCGACGGGAGCAGGATTACGGCATACCAGATGGGCTCCTGCGCGGCCACGATGCCCGAGGTCGACATCGTGCCTGCATAGAGGAATACCGCCACGAATGACATCGACATCGCGAGCTCATAGGAGATCATCTGCGCCGACGACCTGAGGCCGCCGAGCAGCGGATAGGTGGACCCGGACGACCACCCGGCCAGCACGATGCCGTAGACGCCGATCGACGCGATCGCCAGCACGTAGAGCACAGAGACGGGGAAGTCGGTCAGTTGCAGCGGTGTCTCGACGCCGAAGATGCTCACCATCGGTCCGAAGGGGATGACAGCGAACGCCAGGAAGGCCATGGTCGCCGAGATGACGGGGGCGATCCAGTAGACGGCGAGGTGCGCGGTCTTGGGAATGATTTCTTCCTTGAGGCCGAGTTTGAAGCCGTCCATAAGGGATTGGAGGAGCCCGAAGGGACCCACGCGGTTGGGTCCGATGCGGTTTTGCATGCGCGAGACTACTCGGCGCTCCCACCAGATGGTGAAGAGCGTCATGAGCACCAGGCCGACGAAGATGGCCAGGACCTTCAGGATGATCAGCCACCAGGGGTCGTTGAACGTGTATTCGCTCATCGCGCACCTCCGGTGACGCGGACGACGGAGCCGTAGGTGGCGCCGATGCCGAGAAGAGCACAGCCCTCCGAATTGAGCGGCGCCCACACGGCACCGTCTGCGACGTCGCCGATGGCCAGTGGAAGCGTGACCGAACCCCTGGCCGTCGACAGCGTGACGGTCGCAGCATTGGCCACGCCCAGGGAATTCGCAGTCGCCCGCGACATGACGGCCTCGGTGGGTCGAGCGGTGGCGGCCAGGTGGGGTTCGCCCTCCTGGAGGCGTCCGCGATCGAGCAGCAGGCGCCAAGTGGCAAGGAGCGCGTAGCCGGACTCCGGAGTGGGGGCCGCGGACGATGCAACCTGCGGCGCGGCTGCCCGCGTCACCGTGGAGGGGGTGAGCGAATCGAGTTCGGCGCGCAGCGAGGCCACGTCGCCCGTGCCGAAGGGGACCTCCATGACGTCGGCGACCATGGCGAGGATGCGGCCATCGGCCACGCTCGACGACTCGCGGATCGCGGGACCGAAAGAGCGGACGCGTCCCTCCCAGTCGGTGAAGCCACCGGCCTTCTCGGCCACCACTGCGGACGGGAATACGACGTCAGCGCGCTCGGTGACCTCGTTGTGGTGCGTGGATACGGCGACGAGGAACGGGACCTCGTCGAGGGCTTGGCGGAAGGCGCCAGCCTCGGGAGAGTCCTCGACGTCGAGGCCGGCCACCAGCAGCGCCTGCACGGCGGGTTCGGAATCGGCATCCGCGCGCGCCGCATCGGACCGGATCGCCGCGATCACCTGGCTCGACGATCGGCCAATCCGCGACGGGAGCACATCGCTGCGGACGCCCCAGACAGCGGCGACCTGCGCCCGTGCGCCCTCGTCGGTCACTTGGCGTCCCCCGGGCAGCAAGCCGGGCAGGGCTCCCGCGTCGAGGGCGCCGCGCTCACCGGCACGCCGGGGCACCCAGCCGAGCTTGGCTCCGGTGGCATCGGCCAGTGCCGCGGCCGCTGACAGCGCGCCCGGGACGCCGGCAAGGCGCTCGCCGATCAGGATGACGGCACCGGGTTGGCGAAGGCCGGCAAGCGCGTCGGCCCCCTGCGGCCCGTCGATGATCTGGCGGAGTGCCCAGGCCTCATTGCCAGGCTGGCACGCCCACCATGACGCTTGCAGTTTGTCGAGGGATCTCGTGCGTACGGCGCTGATGGCCTGCACGCGCAGGCCATGCGATCGGACGGCCTTGCGCAGGCGAAGGAAGATAATGGGTGACTCGTCTTCGGTCTCGAGCCCGGCCAGGAGCACGAGTGGCGCGTGATCGAGATCGGAGTAGGTGGGCCCGAGACGTCGGCCGGCGACCATCGATGCCAGGAATTGCGCTTCTTCATCGCCGCTGACGCGGTTGCGGAAGTCGATGTCATTGGTGCCCAGTGCCAGGCGGGCGAACTTCGCATAGGCGTAGGCATCCTCACGGGTGAGACGGCCGCCGGTGAGCACGCCCGCCCGCCCACGAGCAGCCGCCAGGCCATGCGCGGCGGTGTCGAGCGCCTCAGGCCACGACGCGACGCGAAGCCGACCGTCCTCGCGCACGAGGGGTGTCTCGACGCGGCCGTCGGCGGTGTAGAGGAAGGCAAAGCGACCCTTGTCGCAGTTCCAGTCCTCATTTACCTCCGGGTCATCCCAAGCCAGCCGACGCGTGATCACGCCGCGGCGCACGTCGGTGCGCAGCGCGCACCCCGATGCACAGTGCTCGCAGGCAGTGGGTGTCGAGACGAGGTCGAACGGGCGAGAGCGGAAGCGGTAGAGCGAGCTGGTGAGTGCCCCCACCGGACAGATCTGGATAGTGTTGCCCGAGTAGTAGGAGTCGAATGGAGCATCGGGGCCGATGCCCACCTGCTGCTGCGCACCGCGCTCGAGGAGTTCCAGCATGGGGTCGCCCGCGATCTGATCGGCAAAGCGCGTGCAGCGTGCGCAAGACACGCAGCGCTCGCGGTCGAGCAGAATCTGCGCGCTGACATTGATGGGCTTGGGGAAGGTGCGTCGCTTCTCGTCGAAGCGGGCCTCGGGTCGCCCGACGGTCATCGCCTGGTTTTGCAGGGGGCACTCGCCACCCTTGTCGCAGACAGGGCAGTCCAGCGGGTGATTGAGGAGCAGGAACTCCATCACCCCCTCCTGAGCCTCTTTAGCCAGCTCGGAGGTGCGCTGGGTCTTGATCACCATGCCGTCGGTGACGGTCTGGGCGCAGGCGGGCTGGGGCTGGCCCTGGCCGTCGATCTCGATCAGGCACATGCGGCATGCGGCGACGGGATCGAGAAGAGGGTGATCGCAAAAGCGCGGGATCTCGATCCCCATCAACTCCGCGACGCGGATGATCAGCATGCCCTTGGGCACCCGAACCTCGATGCCGTCGACCGACACAGTCACGGTATCGACGGGCTGGACCGATGTCTGGTGCGGAGCGAGTGTCATCGCGGCGCCAGCTCGGTGAAGAGGTAGCTGGCGGCCGACGGGTAGGTCTCGTCGACCGGCGTGTGGGTGGCTGCCTCGAACTCGTCGCGGAAGTACTTCATCGCGGCGGGGTAGGGGGTGGCCGCGGCGTCGCCAAGGGCGCAGAAGGACCGGCCCGTGATGTTGGCGCACAAATCCTCGAGGAGCTTCATGTCGGGATCTGTGCCGGCACCGTGTTCGAAGCGGTCGAGCACGCCGGTGATCCAGTAGGTGCCCTCACGACACGGCGTGCACTTGCCGCATGACTCGTGCTTGTAGAACTCCAGCCACCGCGTGACCGCCTTCACCACGCTGATGGTGCTGTTGAAGACCATGGGGGTGCCCGTGCCGAGCATGGTGCCGGCCTCGGCCATGGCCTCGTAGGTGAGAGGCGTGTCGAGGTGGTCTGCCGTGAGCATGGGCACTGACGAGCCGCCGGGGATCCAGAACTTCACCGTGCCATCGCCGCCGCGAACGCCACCGGCGTAGTCGAGGAGTTCGCGCATGGTGATGCCCAGGGGCGCCTCGTAGATGCCCGGGCGGTTGACGTGTCCGGAGACCGCGAAGACCTTGAAGCCCGGTGACTTCTCGGTGCCGAACTGGCGGAACCACTCGACGCCGTTGTTCACGATCCAAGGGATGTTGGCGATCGTCTCGACGTTGTTGACGACGGTCGGATCGGCGTAGAGGCCGTGCGTCGCCGGGAAGGGCGGCTTCAGACGCGGCTGGCCCCGGCGTCCCTCGAGCGAGTCGAGCAGGGCCGTCTCCTCACCGCAGATGTAGGCCCCGGCGCCGGAGTGGACGGTGACGCGCAGGTTGTAGCCCGAGCCCTGGATGTTGTCGCCGATCAGGCCTGCCTGCTCGGCCTCGCGCACGGCCGAGGCCACCCGGCGAATCGCCTGGGGAACCTCGCCTCGGATGTAGATGAACGTGTGATGCGCGCGTATGGCGTATGACGAGATGATCACGCCCTCGAGGAGTGCATGGGGGTTGGCCATCATGATCGGCACGTCCTTACACGCGCCCGGCTCCGACTCGTCGGCGTTGACCACGAGGTAGTGGGGCTTGCCGTCGTTCTGCGGCACGAAGCTCCACTTCAGACCGGTGGGGAAGCCCGCACCGCCGCGACCACGCAGACCGGTGTCCTTCACCTGCGCGATGATCGAGTCGGGATCCATGGCCAGTGCCTTGGGCAGCGCGCGGTAGCCGTCGTGGCGCTTGTAGCCCTCGAGGGTGAAGTAGTCGGGGACATCCCAGTGCGCGGTGATAACCGGTGTCAACGGTGTCATGTCAGGCTCCCTGCGCCGTTGCCGGGGGGGCCGACATGCCCCGCTGATTGGCCACGGTGAGGCCCGCCAGCATGATCGCGTCGGCCTCGCCTCCCTCGCCGGCGAGCCCGTCGTCGGGGAAGGCGAGGGTGTGCTCGGTCGCCTGGAAGTCGCGGATGGCCGGGCCTCGAGTGGAGACGACCATCTCGCCGCGCGCCAGACGATCGATGACCTCGACGGCGCTAGCGGGTGTCTGGCAGTCCATGAACTCCCAGTCGACGGTCATGACAGGGGCGTGCGTGCACGCCGCCTGGCATTCGATGCGCTCGAGCCAGAAGGTGCCGTCCACGTCGGTCTGGTTGTGCCCCGCGCCCAGTCGCTCCGACACGGCGTCGTAGACCGCATCCCCACCGAGCAGTGCGCAGAGCGTGTTGGTGCAGATGCCGATGTGGTGCTTGCCCACCGGACTGCGCTTGTACATGGTGTAGAAGGTGGCGACCGCGTTGACCTCGGCGGTGGTGAGGTCGAGCACCTCCGCGACCATCGCGATGCCCTCTGGAGTGATTTCGTCCTGCACGCTCTGGGCGAGGTGAAGGATCGGCATGATCGCCGAGCGCTTGTGGGGGTAGCGGTGGATGATCTCGGCCATGCTGGCCCGCGTCTGTTCGGTGAGGGGATTCATCGGTCGACGCCCCCCATCACGGGATCGATGCTCGCCACGGCGGCAATGACGTCGGACACCATGCTTCCGTCGCACATCGCGGCCGTCGACTGCAGGTTATTGAACGACGCGTCACGGAAGTGCACGCGGTAGGGGCGGGTGCCGCCGGTGCTTACTACATGAGCCCCGAGCTCGCCGCGCGGAGACTCGATCGCGGAGTAGACCTGGCCGGGAGGCACTCGGAAGCCCTCGGTGACGAGCTTGAAGTGATGGATGAGCGCCTCCATTGACTCGGACATGATCTCCTTGACGTGCTCGGGGGAGTTGCCCTGGCCGTCGCTCCCGATCGACAGGCGAGCTGGCCAGCCGATCTTCTTGTCTTCGATCATCACCGGTCCGGGACGCAAGCGATCGAGCGCCTGCTCGACGATCTTGATCGACTCGTGCATCTCGCCCACGCGGATGAGGAAGCGTCCGTAGACGTCGCAGGTGTCAGTGGTCTGCACCTCGAACTCGTAGTTTTCGTAGCCGCAGTAGGGCTGCGACTTGCGCAGGTCGTGCGGCAGGCCGGTGGAGCGCAGAATCGGCCCGGTGATGCCGAGTGCCATGCAGGAGGAGAGGTCGAGGTAGCCGATGCCGACCGTGCGACCCATCCAGATCGCGTTGTCGACGAGCAGGTCGCTGGTGTCCTTGAGTCGCTTCTTCAGCAGCGGCAGGGTCTCGCGGATCCGAGCCACCTGGTCGTCGGTGATGTCCTGTGCGACACCGCCGGGACGCACGTAGGCGCTGTTCATGCGCAACCCGGTGACCATCTCGAAGATGTCGAGGATGAGCTCGCGCTCGCGGAAGCCGAAGATCATCGCCGTCAGGGCGCCGAGCTCCATGCCGCCCGTCGCCAGCGCGACCAGGTGCGAGGAGATGCGATTGAGCTCCATCATCATCACGCGGATGGTGGAGGCACGATCGGTTATCTCATCGGTGACCCCGAGCAGCTTCTCCACGCCCAGGCAATAGGCCGTCTCATTGAAGAACGGCGACAGGTAGTCCATGCGAGTCACGAAGGTCACGCCCTGGGTCCAGGTGCGGTATTCCATGTTCTTCTCGATGCCGGTGTGGAGGTAGCCGATGCCGCACCGAGTCTCGGTGACGGTCTCGCCCTCGAGCTCGAGGATCAGTCGAAGCACGCCGTGGGTGGAGGGGTGCTGGGGGCCCATGTTGACGACGATGCGTTCCTTCTCGCCCTCGCTCGGCGGAGTCACGGTGTCCCAGTCGCCACCCGACAGCGTGAAGACGCGGCCCTCGCTCGTGTCATAGGAGTCGGCGTAGGCGTCGTCATCGATAGCACTCTCGTAGGCCACGTCTTCGGCGCTCATGTTGTCGGTGCTCATCAGGAGTAGACCCTCCGCTCGTCAGGCGGGGGGACCTCGGCGCCCTTGTATTCGACCGGGATGCCGCCGAGCGGATAGTCCTTGCGCTGCGGGTGACCCAGCCAGTCGTCGGGCATCTCGATGCGCGTCAGCGCTGGATGGCCGTCAAAGATGATGCCGAAGAAGTCGTAGGTCTCGCGTTCGTGCCAGTCGTTGGCGGGGTAGACGCTGACGATCGAGGGGATGTGCGGGTCGGTATCAGGGCAGGTCACCTCGACGCGCACCCGACGGTTGTGGGTGATCGACAGGAAGGGGTAGACGGCGCGGAGTTCGCGACCCTTGTCTGCGAGGAAGTGCACGCCGCTGACACCCATGCACATCTCGAAACGCAGGGCCGGCTCGTCGCGGAGCGCGCTGACGAAGGTGAGCAGATGCTCCCGCCGCACCACGAAGGTGATCTCGCCGCAGTGGACGACCACTTTCTCGACCGCCGTCGTCATGGGCACGCCGCGATCGGCCAGCGCGAGGGCGAGTTCGTCGGTGGCCTCGTCGAACCAGCCTCCGTAGGGGGGGAATGACGGGCCCGGCATGACGATCGGAGCGACGAGACCGCCGAAGCCGGATGTGTCGCCGCCATCGACGGATCCGAAGGCTCCGTGCCGTACGCCGACTACCTCGAGTTCGATCGCTCCCTCGGGTAGGTCGGTGACTTGCGCGGCGACCTCGAGGCTCGCCTCGGCCGGGGTCACCGGCGTCTGGTCGGTCATCGCAGGAGGCCCCGCATCTCGAGCGTGGGCGCGGCGGTGAGCGCTGCCGCCTCGACGAGGTCTTGCTCGCGGACGGCGTTGGCGCCCATCTTCATGTCTTGGATCTGGTCATGGATCTTCAAGATGGCGTCGATGAGCATCTCCGGCCGGGGCGGGCAGCCCGGAAGGTACATGTCGACGGGGACGACGTGGTCGACGCCCTGCACGATCGCGTAGTTGTTGAACATTCCGCCGCTCGACGCGCACACGCCCATAGCCAGGACCCACTTGGGGTTGGGCATCTGGTCGTAGATCTGGCGGAGCACGGGTGCCATCTTCTGGCTGACGCGCCCGGCGACGATCATGAGATCAGCTTGGCGCGGCGATGCGCGGAAGACCTCCATGCCGAATCGTGCGATGTCGTAGCGCGGACCGCCGACGGCCATCATCTCGATCGCGCAGCAGGCAAGCCCGAATGTGGCGGGCCACAGCGAGCCCTTGCGCGCGTAACCCGCGACCTTCTCGACAGTGGTGAGCAGGACGCCCGACGGCAGCTTCTCCTCAAGACCCATGGCTCAGTCCCAGTCCAGTCCGCCGCGACGCCATTCGTAGACGTACGGCACGGTGAGGTTGAATAGGAAGAGCATCATGGCCAGGAACACGAAGAGCGGCAACTGGTCGAAGGCGACGGCCCACGGATAGAGGAACACGATCTCGATGTCGAAGATGATGAACATCATCGCTGTGAGGTAGTACTTCACGGGGAAGCGTCCGCCACCCATGGGCTGCGGTGTGGGCTCAATGCCGCACTCGTAGGCGTCGACCTTGGCCCGGTTGTAGCGCTTGGGGCCGGTAAATGTCGTGAGCGTGACGCTGAAAACGGCGAACCCGGCGGCTAGGAGACCCAGCACAAGGATCGGCGCGTAGGCGTCCACCGAACCAGAGCTCCTTTAGTGGCAGGGGGCCCAGCGGCCCTTGTACGCAGTCTACCGACGGCCGAGGGGGGTCATCGGCGCCCCCGGTGGAGCGCGACGACGCCAACGGTGAGGTTGAGCCAGGCGACACCTCGCCAGCCAGCGTCGTTCATGATGACCGCCAATTCCGCCTGGTCCGGCCAGGCCCGAATGGACTCCGCCAGATAGACGTAGGCGTCGGGATTGGACGACGTACGCCGGGCAATCCCGGGCAGCGCCCCCATGAGATAGCGCGAATAGATGGTGCGGAAGGGCCCGAAGACAGGGTGAGAGAACTCACACACGACGATGCGGCCACCGAGCCGGGTCACTCGTCGCAGCTCGGACAGCGCCTGCCGGGGGTCGGCTGTGTTGCGTAGCCCGAACGACACGGTGACGGCATCGAAGGACTCGTCGGCGAAGGGCAGCCGGAGCGCATCGCCGGCCACGAAGGGCAGCGCGGGCTCGCGGCGGCGGCCGACTCGGAGCATGCCCAGGGAGAAGTCGCACGGCACGACCACCGCGCCTCTGGCCGCCAGGGGCGCACTCGAGGTACCGGTGCCGGCCGCCAGGTCGAGGATGCGCTCCCCTGGGAGGGGCCGGATCGCGTTCACGAGTGCCCTGCGCCACAGGCGCGTCTGGCCAAGGGCCAGCAGGTCATTGGTGAGGTCGTAGCGATCGGCGACCTCGTCGAACATCGCGGCCACCTCGTCGGGGCGCTTGTCGAGGTTGGCACGCAGCACCAGAGCATCCTCCCAGCGCGGCCCGCATCGAGCCCGTCGGGAGGGCGCCAACCTGCCTAGCGGCCCATTTGGCCGTACGCTCGACGCGTGTCCACGCCCCTGCTGGTGACCACCACGGCGCCGCGCGTACGCACCCTGCCGATCGAGGATCCCGGACCACTGCTCGAGCGCCTCCCCGACGCTTGCGGCACGGCATGGGTCAACGCAGGCGAAGGCCTCATCGGGTGGGGCGTCGCGGCCGTCGTCGAGGTCAACGGCGACGAGCGGTTCAGCCGCACGCAGCGCTGGTGGGTCGACTGGTGCCGACAGGCCGACATCGATGATCCCCTGCAGCTTCCCGGCACCGGTCCGGTGGCCTTCGGCTCGTTCACCTTCGACCCCAACCCGGCATCGGGGCGTATGTCGCGCATCGTGATCCCGCGGGCCGTGCTCGGTCGGCGCGACGGGCACGCATGGCTCACTGTCGTGGGCGACCCCGACGACATGCTGCCCTCTGACGCGCTGCTGCCCCCGCTCTGCACACCCCCGGCCCCGACCCGCGTCGACTGGTCTCGCGGCACGCGCACGGCGGAGGAGTGGAAGACATCTGTGGCTGATGTCATCGATCGCATCAGCCGCGGCGAGCTCGACAAGGCAGTGTTAGCTCGCGACGTCATCGCCGAGGTCAGCGATGACTTCGACGTGCGCTATCTCCTGCAGCGTCTGGCAGCCGCCTACCCGGAGTGCTGGACCTTCCAGGTCGACGACATGGTGGGTGCCACCCCCGAGCTGCTCGTACGACGCACCAACGACGTCGTGCTGTCGCGCGTACTCGCCGGCACGGTGAAGCGGCGGGGCGACGAGGGCGAGGACGCCACCTTGGCCAAGGCGCTCCTCGGCAGCGACAAGGATCTCGAGGAGCACGTCTACGCGGTGCGCTCCGTGTCACGCGCACTCGCTCATCACTGCACCGACCTACGAGTGCCCGCGCAGCCGCGAGTACTCCGCCTGTCCAACGTGCAGCACCTTGCCACCGACATCACCGGGCGTCTCGCCGACAGCGCGTCTGCGCTCGCGCTTGCCGCGTCGCTGCATCCCACCGCTGCAGTGTGCGGATCGCCAACCGAGCGCGCCTTCGCCGTGATCCGAGAGGTCGAAGGCATGGATCGCGGTCGTTACGCCGGGCCCGTCGGCTGGTTAGACAGCCGCGGCGACGGTGAGTTCGGCATCGCCCTGAGATGCGCCGAAATACGATCCGGCTCCCTGCGCTTGTTCGCTGGCTGCGGCATCGTCTCGGGTTCAGATCCGGAGGCCGAGCTCGCCGAGTCACGCGCGAAGTTCGTGCCCATCCGGTCAGCACTCGGCGATCCCGTCGTCTGAACCAACGGCTCCCGTAGTCTGCCGATGTGCCCGAGGATGCCGAGCCAGCCTGACAGGGGCGGACTGGCCGCACGTCTGACAAGAGACAGCGCATCCTCGACGCGGCACGAGTCCTACAGGAGCAACAGGGCGTAGCCGAGACATCTCATCGTGGCGTGGCCAGCACCGCCGACGTATCGACCCGATCGGTCACGGTGATCGCCGATGGCCCGAATGAACTCCTCGCCCCAATGACGGCGCAGCTTCCCCTTCCCCGACATCGCAGCGCATGCAGGAGCAGGCGGTCGAGGGGGCGTCCACACCGATGGACACCGTCCTCGCCGCGGCGCACGACGCCTTCGGCGCTCCGGCTTGGGTATAGGACGTCATCGAGACGCGAGTGTGCAGCTGTGCCGCGCCGCCATGAGGGGAATGCCGGCACAGGTGCACGCTCGGCGCGGGGGAAGGGGTGTTTAGGCGGTGGCGGCGCGGAGGGCGCCCACCGCAGCGGCCTCGTCTGCGCGAGACGCGCAGCGCGCCACGATGATGCACACGCCATCGGATGGTTCGTCCAGGGCCCGGCGCAGGGAATCCACCGAGTCGGCGGCCTGCACGCGCACACGCGGCGCGGCCAGGAGCTCGGCGAGGTCCGCGCCATGCGGCGTGCCGAAGACGCGCTCGAAGTCGGTGGCAAACTCCGGGGCTCCCTGCTCCAGCATCGAGAAGATGCCGCCCCCGTCGTTGTCGATGACCACATAGGTCAGTCGCGGCAGCCGCTCGGTGGGCGCGGCAAGCAGGCCGTTGCGGTCATAGATAGCGGTGAGGTCCCCCACCAGCGCGTACGTCGCGCCGCGGCCATGCGCCAGGGCCGCTCCCCACGCTGTCGAGATCACCCCGTCGATGCCCGATGTGCCGCGATTGCCGATGCAGCGCGCGCGAAGGGGGCCGGCGTAGAGCGAGACATGGCGAACGGGCCACGAGGCGCCGATGACCAGCAGATCGTCGTCGGAGGCCTGCTGCGCCACGAGCCGTGCGACGACGGGGCCGGTCAACGGCGACTGCGCGAGGACGTCGTCGATGGCACCAGCGGCCGCGTCGTCGGCCGCGCGCCACTGCGCGAGCCACGCCTCATCGCGGTGACCAGCGGCCGCGGGCACGGCGTCGACGATCACCGAGGCGGTGCGCGCCGGGTCGACGCGGCCCAGCCGCGGGGGGACGTCGACGGCGATGTGCGTGCGCGCCGCCCGCAGGGCCGCGATCTCCGGTCGGTTGAGGCCCACGCGCCCGATGGTCACGATGACCTGGGGGGCGAACCCGGGCAGGATCAGCGGGCCGTGCCGCTGTGATTGCGGCAGCGCAGACAGGTTGCCCGATGGCTCGCTGATGATCGGCCAGCCCATGCGCGCGGCCAGGTCGGCAGCGTCCGCGCGCAGATCCTCGTCGTCGAAGTCCCCGGCGATGATCAGGCCGCGCGTAACATCGGCGTCGCTCGGCACCAGGGCCGCCAGTGACGGCCGCTCGCCGGCATCGCGGCGACGTCGAGGGCTCTGCGGCACCGGGGCGATCGCGTGCGCGTCGGCCAGCACCAGGGGCTCCGCGAGCGGCACGTTGAGGTGCACGGGTCCGGGCTGAGCCGTCGCGAGATCGAGGGCGCTCGCCACCGTCGCGCGCAGCACGCTGTCGCTCATGCCCTCGAGATCGGCCCACGTCACGACATCGGAGCCGAAGAGCTCGCGCTGGTCGATCGTCTGATTGGCCCCGCTGCCCCGCACGCTGCTGGGCCTGTCGGCAGTCACCGCGATCAGCGGCACGCCGGAGTAGGCGGCCTCCACGATCGCCGGGTGGAGGTTGACGGCGGCGGTGCCCGACGTGGTGACGACCGCCGCGGGTCGTCCCGACCCGCGAGCGATACCGAGCGCGAGGTAGGCGGCCGATCGCTCGTCGATGCGCACGTGCAGCCGCACCAGACCACGGCGTTCGGCATCGGCGAGGGACAGGGCGAGGGGCGCCGAACGAGACCCGGGACACTCGACCACGTCAGCAACGCCCGCGGCGAGCAACTCCTCGACCACGGCGCGGGCGATCGCCGGGCTGTCCACGCCAGAAGGCTCTCACGGCCCTCACCGCCGCGCGCACGCCGGTTGGCGCCACGAATCGACAACGAGCAGCCGTCTAGTTGTCGATTCGTGGCGCGATGGCTCAGCGGGCGCGGATGGTGACGGTGTTCGACCTCACTGTGTCGTGCCTGAAGTAGACGTGGATCTTCTTGCGGGTCGTGCGCGACCAGGTGAACGTCCCATCGGCGGCCACGGTATGCACCCCGAGCCCGGCGGCGGTGAAGTCCCCGCCCAGGTAGACCACCGAATCATCCAACGCCAACGCCCTGACAATCCCGTTCATCCCTTGGCTATCGTCGGCCTGCAGGGCGATCCACGCACCCAAGCCCACATCCCACACCGCCACCTTGGACGCCGCCGAGCCACCCGCGGTGTGCAATCCCCCACCGGCGTAGACCAGCCCGTGTGAATCGTCCACCGCCAAAGCGCGGACCTCGCCGCCAGTCATGCCGGTGCCCAGGGGCTCAAAGCTCCCCAGCACCGTGTCGTCCATCGCACTGCGCGGGCCCACACGCAAGAAGCCCAACCCGCACGGCAGGCACACGCTGTCGCATCAAGACCCCCCTTCCCCGTATCCACGGCCCGGGCGACCGCCGGATCGGCATCGACCCAGATCGAAACCAGCCCCTTTCGATCACGCCCTGACCGACTAGGGAAGAGCCAGGAAACTACGACGCGAGGCCCTCAATGAGATCGGCACCGCCGGACACCCACGCGTCGACCACGCGCTGCTTCCACCACCGAGCACGCTCATCGCCCAGCAGATCGCGCGCGGCCATGAGCGCGTCGAAGTCGGGGACCACCCGCCCCACACTGAGGTATCCGTCGCGCGGCACGCGGGGCTCCGACACCACATCGCGCGCAAGGAGGGCACCGGTGCCCAGGCCACACGCAGGTGGCTCCCCCGCGAGCGCTGCGGCCAGGGCCAGCCCCGCGGACAGTCCGACGGCCGAATCGAGTGCTCCGCTCACCACCACGGGTCCGCCCCACTCGCGTGCCAGGGCGAGCGCCGCGGCAACGCCACCGAGCGGAGCGACCTTGAGGATGACGATGTCGGCCGCCTCCAGAGCTCGGGGATCGGCGAAGCGCACGGATTCGTCGAGCGCGATGGCCACGTCGGTACGGCGGCGTAGCGCAAGCGTCTCCTCAACCGTGGGGCACGGCTGCTCGACGTATTCGAGGTCGTACGCCGAGAGGCGGCGTAACGCGCGCCCCGCGGTCTCCGTCGACCATCCACCATTGGCATCGATGCGCAAGCGGGCCGGGTCGGTGCGACCCAGCGAGCGCAGCGCCGTGTCGGCAGCGTCGCGCACCGCAACGAGTCGCGCCTCGTCGTCGGCGAGCACCTCACCCAGCGCCGCGACCTTGACCTTCAGCGTCGAGCACCCGTGCTCGAGGACAGCGCGTCGAGCCAGCGAGCCCGCATCGGCCGCTGGGAGCGCCGGGATGATCGCGTTGACCGGCACCCGGTCGCGGACGGTCTCGGGCCATGCGCCGAAGGACGCCTCAGCCGCCGCGGCGAGCCACAGCGCGCAGCCGCGCGGTGAATAGTCGTCGAAGGGCGCGAAGTCGCCCCACCCGCTCGGGCCGCGAAGGAGCACACCCTCGCGCACGGTGATACCGCGGAAACGATGCAGCAGCGGAAGCGCGTAGGGCACTGCATCATGCAGGAGGTCCTGGACGGTGACGGACACGGACTAGGGGCGCTTGGGGAACTTCGTGAAGTCGGGCGTGCGGCGCTGCGCGTAGGCATCGCGACCCTCCTGCGCCTCTTCGGTCATATAGAAGAGCAGGGTCGCGTCGCCGGCCAGTTGCTGTACGCCGGCCAGGCCGTCGTCGGCAGCGTTGTGCGATGCCTTGAGCATACGCAAAGCCAGCGGCGAGAGTGTGAGCATCTGCTGCGCCCACTCGACGGTCTCCTTCTCGAGGTCCTCGATCGGCACCACGGAGTTGACCAGCCCCCAGTCGTAGGCCTGCTCCGCGCCGTATTGCCGGCACAGCATCCACACCTCGCGGGAGCGCTTCTGCCCGATCGTGCGGGCCAGCAGGCCGGAGCCGTAGCCGCCATCGAATGAGCCCACCTTGGGGCCGGTCTGGCCGAAGCGGGCATTGGAGGCGGCGATCGTCAGGTCGCACACGACGTGGAGCACATGGCCTCCGCCGATGGCGTAGCCCGCGACCATCGCGACGACGGGCTTGGGGGTGCGTCGGATCTGGACCTGCAGGTCGAGCACGTTGAGCCGGCCGATGCCCTTCTTGGCGATGTCGTCGTCGCCTATGTAGCCATCGTCGCCGCGGATCATCTGGTCGCCGCCGCTGCAGAAGGCCCAGTCGCCCTGGCCGGTGAGGACGATGACGCCCACGCCGTCGTTATCGCGCGCGCGGGTGATCGCATCGGACATCTCGAAGAGGGTCTGCGGTCGAAACGCGTTGCGCTTGTGCGGACGGTTGATCGTCAGCTTGGCGATACCCGCGGCGTCGCCCGTCGACAACTCGTATCGGATGTCGCTGTAGTCGCCTGCACTCACCCACTCGCATGCCGGCACGATGCTGGAGAAGGAGGGATCCGCCAGGGCGGGGCTTCCCTCGGGGACGACGGGAGGAAGCGGGTAGCGCGTGCGCGAGTCGAACTCCTGGCCCACCACGCCTCCCTCGTCTGCGCGCCCACGCCGGCGCGCCCCCAAACCTAGTCAGGCCTACCCTCGTGCGCATGGCGGCACTCCCCTTGCGCACTGTCGATGTCGCCCCCGGCCCGCCCGGTCTCGCCGACGTCAACGCCGCCCTCACGGCACGACTCGATGGGGACGGCCCGCCGTTCGCCCTGATTCCGCAGCCGTCGCGCCACCTGACCGCCGACTACGTCCGCGTGGTCACCGACGCCGTGCGCCCGGACGAGCCCGTCGACGATCCCGATGCGGCACTGGTGGTGGCCACCAGCGGCTCCACCGGAGAGCCCCGGGGCGTCGTCATCACTCGCCACAACCTCCAAGCGGCGGTGACCGCATCGTGGGAGCGCATCGAAGGGCTGCGCGAGTGCGCGTGGGTGATCGCGCTGCCCGTGACGTCGATCGGCGGATTCGGTGCACTCGTGCGCGCATACATCGCGGGTACGCGCCTGCACGCGCTCGGCTCCATCGGAGGTGCGGCGCCCTTCGATCCCGTAGACCTGGTCGCGCTGTCCGTCGACGAGCCCTTCGCCATTTCGCTGGTGCCGACGCAGGTCGCCGACATCCTGTCGTCCCCGGACGCCACTGACTGGCTCGCGCGCGCGACCGCCGTGATCGTCGGGGCGGCCGCCATGCCCGACGACCTGGCCGCGCGAGCGCGTGATGCCGGTGTACGCCTGGTGACGACCTACGGCATGACCGAGACGACCGGTGGGTGCGTCTACGACGGCACCCCGCTGCCCGATGTCGACGTCGACATCGTCGACGGACTCATCGAGGTGAGCGGCCCATTGGTCGCGGCCGGCTACCGCCAGGGTGACGGCGGGTTCACCGGATCAGGGGCGTCGCGACGCTTCCGCACGGCCGATCGCGGCGAATGGCGCGACGGTCGACTGCACATCCTGGGACGATCAGACGACGTCGTGACCGTCAAGGGCGTCAACGTGGCCCTAGGTGCGATCGAGGCGGTGGTGCGCACCGAACTCGGTGTTCGCGAGGTCGCCGTGGTGGCGGTCTCCGACGAGCGCCGGGGCCACCGGCTCATGGCGTACGTGGTGATGTCGGATCCCGTCGGCCTGCCCGCAATCGCTCCCCTCGTCGTCGAACGACTGGGCGGTGCAGCCCGACCTGAGGTCATCGACATCGATGCGCTGCCGCTCCTGCCCAATGGAAAGATCGATCGGCGCGCGCTCGCCGAGCGTGCGCTTCGCGACTAGCGCGATGAGGTGGAGGCATGGCAACAGCGGCGCAGTGGATCGATGGGGCACGTCCGCGCACCCTGGGTGCGGCGATCGCTCCGGTGGCGGTCGGCACAGGTATCGCGGCAGCCGCTGACTCGCTCCAGCCGGTGCGTGCCGTGCTCGCCCTCATCGTGCTCCTCGCCGCGCAGGTCGGGGTCAACTACGCCAACGACTACAGCGATGGAATCCGCGGCACCGACGAGAAGCGCGTCGGGCCGGTGCGCCTGGTCGGGCAAGGGCTGGCGTCGCCAGCCGCCGTGCGCGCGGCGGCACTGGCCAGCCTTGTCGTCTCCGCCGTCGCCGGACTCGTGCTCGTCGCGCTGACCGCGCAGTGGTGGCTGCTGACCGTCGGGGGGTGCGCGCTGCTCGCCGCGTGGCTCTACACGGGCGGACCGAAGCCCTACGGCTATCTCGGCCTCGGCGAGGTCTTCGTCTTCGTCTTCTTCGGAATCGTCCCGGTCGTCGGCACGGCGTACGTGCAGACGCTCACCTTCTCAACGGCCGCCTGGGTCTCATCGATAGGCGTGGGCGCGCTCATCTGCGCGATCCTCGTCGCCAACAACCTTCGGGATACGCCCACCGACTCCTCCGTGGGCAAGCGGACGCTCGCGGTGCGGATGGGTGATGGGCCCACGCGGGTGCTCTACGTCGCGCTCGTGATGTCGGCGTTCGTCGTGATCGTGCCGCTCGCCGCGCTGCTCGGACTGGGGTTTGCTTGGCTGGGGTTTCTGGCCGCCCCACTGGCGATCCGACCCATGGCCGCGGTCTTAGGCGGGGCGTCGGGTGGCGCCCTCGTCGCCGTCCTGAAGACGACCGGAGTCGTCGTCCTCGCCTACGGGCTCCTGCTCGGTCTTGGCATCGGTTTGTCCTGAGCCAGCGGGGGCCCGGTCGTCGTCGATGTCTTCGGCCGTGCGACTGCGCTCGATTCGCTCGTCGATGCGGCGGAATATCCCCGATAGGCCGCGACTGGCCTGATTGCGCGGGCGGTCCAGGACGAAGAAGCTGATCACACCCGATATCACCAGCGCGACCGCTATGGCGATGAGTCCGCGGAGCGGGGTGACCACCTGGATAGCCAGCCACGCCGCCAGCAGCACCGCGACGCGCAATGTGGTGTATAGGGCAATCCCGCGCACACCTCCACGTTAGGCGCGACGGGCGGACCCCGCCCGTTCGGGGTTAGGCTGGCGGGCAGGGAGGGAGGTTCTCATGCTTCGCGTCGTGCTCATCCTGCTGGCCATCGCGGTTTACATCTGGTTCGCCATCGACGTGATCCGCACGCCCGCCTCGTCCGCCCGGACCCTGCCGAAGTACGTATGGCTCCTCATCGTGCTGCTCCTGCCCCTGCTGGGCGGGGTGATCTGGCTGCTGGCCGGGCGCCCCAAGCACGATCGCCCACGGCGCGGGCGTCGGCGCCGCGGACCGGTGGCCCCGGACGACGATCCGGCTTTCTTGCGTCAACTCGACGACGATGCCTGGTCTGAGCGCATGCGCCGCCGCCGCGAAGAGGGCGACGAAGCCCCTGCCTAGAGGCCCGCGTACGAGTGCAGGCTGTTGACGAACAGGTTGACGCCGAAATAGTTGATGAGGAACGAGGCGAATCCCAGGAGTGAGATGTACGCCGAACGGCGTCCACGCCACCCCGCCGTCGCACGCGCATGCAGATAGCCGGCATAGGTCACCCAGGTGATGAAGGCCCAGGTCTCCTTGGGATCCCAGCCCCAGTAACGACCCCAGGCATTCTCCGCCCAGATGGCGCCGGCGATCACCGCGAAGGTCCACAGCGGGAAGGCGAAGATGAGGATGCGGTAGGCGAGCGTGTCGAGGCGCGCGGCGTCGGGAAGCTTCGTAACGACACCCGTGACGCGATCGAGCCGCTCGGCGCGCTCGCGCCACAGGTAGAGCAGCGTGATTCCCGCGGCGATGGTGAAGGCCCCGCCGCAAATGACCGCGGCCAACACATGGATGACCAGCCACCACGACTTCAATGCCGGCACGAGTTGGGCAGCCTCCGTGTAGAGCACGGTGACCGCCAGGCCCAGGGTGAGAAGAGTGGCGCCGGTGATGAAGAGCCCCAGCCATCGCACGTCGCGCCGAAGGGACATCACCAGGTAGACGCCGAGGATGCCGGCTGCAGATGACAGCGAGAACTCGTACATGTTGCCCCACGGCACGCGCCCGGCCCACAGGCCGCGCAGCACCAGGCCGACCAGGAGCACGCCGAAGGACAGCCAGGTGAGTGCAAGGCCGATATGGCTCGCACGCTGACCGGCCGGGTAGGCGACCGGCGCCGGGGGCGCCTCGATGACCGGAGCACCGGCTCCGACCGCCACTCTTTGTGGTGTAAGTACCCGCTGCCCGCGAGCGGCAAACCCGACGGCAAACGCGATGAAGGCGGCCGTGAGGGCGAACATCGCGGAATAAACCGCGACGTTGCTCCACTCCGCCAGCGATGTCGCGTTCACGCGAGTGTCCTCTCTCCCAGGGCCTGGGCGGCCGCATCGACGTCTTCGCTGACCTCGCCCTCGTCGCTGCGCATCAGCCCTGCTGTGGTGACAAGCGTAACGCCGGCGCCCTCATCGGCCACTCGGACCCACACCCGGCGCCGACGGATGAAAAGCGACATCATGAGGCCGAGTAGGGCCACCATGGCGCTGATGAGGGCGGGCTCCTTGCCCGGGTCGTGCGCGATCTGGAACGACGCCCAGCGCTCGAGGCCGACGAAGGCGATCGTGCCGTTGCCACCCGGGAGGTCCCACGACTGGCCGGGCCGCAGGGCCTCCAGGCCGAGCTGTGTCATACCTTCGGTCTTGAGCGCGTAGACGCTCTGCGGCACGCCGCTGTCGAGCCCTAGGTCGCCGGCCCAGGCCGAGAGGAAGACGGCCGGATCGTCAGGCGCGGGGAAGATCGAGTGCGGTCCGCGGACGTCGTCGACGGCCGCGGTCGGCAGGAAGAGACCCTGGAACCCCAGCGATGGCGTGGCATCCGGTGACTTCAGGACACCCGTGGAGGTGAAGTTGCCGTCCTGAGGCAAGAACACGACCCCGTCCTGATGGACCACGCGACCGAGCGCATCGCGCAGTTCGAGCACCGGCGCGTATCCGTGCCCCACGAGGAAGACCTTGGCTCCGTCGACACTGAAGGGCTCGTTGACCCGGACCATGACAGCCTCTGTCGGCGCACCCGGCTCGGGGCGCACGGAGAGGTCGGCCTCGAACATTCGCGGGGCGCCGCGCTGTGCCGCAGACCGCTCGAAGTCGACGCGGAAGTCGTCGAGGGTGAAGGAAAACGGCGGGAGGTTGTCGGGGCTGACCAGGCGTCCCCCGCCCCAGGCGTCGTACTGGGTCAGCGTGTCGGAGAAGCCGGTGCCCTCGCGCACGATGACGTTGCCCCGCCAGCCGAAGAGCGCGCCGTAGGCGATCGATACCAGCAGCGCGATGAGCGCTGCGTGGAAGAGCAGGTTGCCGGTCTCGCGCAGGTAGCCCTTCTCCGCGGCGACCCAGCACGGACCGCGGTCGACGCGCCAGCGACGCGCGCGCAGGTCAGCCTCTGCCTTGTCGAGCACCTCGGCTTCGCGAGCACACGTGGTCCATGTGCGAAAGCCCGGCATGCGATCGAGGAAGCGGGGTGGTGGGGGCGGGGTTGCGCGCATGGCGCGCCAGTGGATCCGGGTGCGCGGGATGACGCAGCCGATCACCGAGATGAAGAGCAGGAGGTAGATGGCGGCGAACCACGGCGCGGCGTAGACATCGAAGAAACCGAGTCGGTCGAGCAGCGGCCCCCACGTGGGATTGCCCTCGATCCAGTCGGTGACGCGGATGGGATCGAGCCCGCGCTGCGGCAGGACAGTGCCGGGAATCGAGGCGATGGCCAGCAGGAAGAGCAGGATCAGGGCGATCCGCATGCTGGTGAGCTGCCGCCAGCACCAGCGCAGGAACCCAGCCGTGTCGAGCGGCGGTGGGCCGCCCGGCTCGCGCGCCGTGGGGGTTTCGAGGTCGATGCTCATGGCGCTACCAGTCTGCCGGACATTCGTGCCGCCGCTACCCGGATGTCGGCCAGGTCACAGCGGGGTCTCGAAGCCCGGCGCGAGCGTGCGCATCCAGACGGTCACATCGCTCCAGACACCGGTGACGAGGAGTACGCCGATCACCACCAGCATGCCTCCGCCAATTCGCATGATCAGGGCGTAGTGCTCGCGAACCCACGACAGGGTCCCCGCGGCGTAGCGGAAGGCCAGCCCCAGCAGGACGAACGGCAGGCCCAGGCCCAAGCAGTAGACGAACGACAGGATCGCGCCTCGTGCTGCGCTGGCCTCAGAGAAGGCTAGCGTCTGCACGACGGTCAGGGTCGGCCCGATACATGGCGTCCAGCCGAGGCCGAAGAGTATGCCGAGGATCGGTGCTCCCCAGAGGCTGTAGGACGGGATCCGGTGCATGCGCCACTCGCGCTGCAGGCCGGGGATGAGTCCCATGAAGGCCAGCCCCATCACGATGACGACGACACCGAGGACGCGCATGATGACGTCCTGGTACTGCAGGAGAAGGGAGCCGAGGCCGCCGAAGAGAAGGCCGTACGACACGAAGACGATCGAGAAGCCCAGGACAAACAGCAGGCTCCCGACGAACACGCGGCTGCGACGTCCGGCGCCGCCCTCGGCGATCTCCGCGCCCGTCAGGCCCGTGACATACGACAGGTAGCCGGGAGCCAGTGGCAGCACGCACGGGCTCAGGAACGACAGCACGCCGGCCGCAAAGGCGATGAGGGCCGCGAGCAGCAGCCCGCCGCTCGCAACCGTCTGGGCCACGTCGCTCACAACGATGTCGGCGATGCGGAGGCGGGGATCAGGGGCTCGATGAGCCCACGCAGCGTCGACTCGCTGACGCGCCCGAGGATGCGGCCTGCCACGCGACCCTCGGGATCGATCACCAGGGTCGACGGAATCGCCTGCGGTGGAAGGCTGTCACCGAAGAGCAGCTGCAACTGCCCGTCGACATCGATGACATTGGGGTAGGTGATGCCGTAGTTGTCGATGAACGCCTGTGCCGCTGAGACCGTGTCGCGCGTATCGAGTCCGACGAACTGGACTCCCTCGCCGCGCAGGTCGGTCCAGGCGGCCTCCAGGACCGGTGCCTCGGCACGGCAGGGTGCGCACCACGACGCCCAGACGTTGAGCACAACGACCTCGCCGAGGTGGTCGGCCAGCCGGAAGCTGCCTCCATCGAGCGTCTCTCCCGCGAGATCAGGTGCCACGACCCGATCCTCGGCAGCCAGCAGGACGATCGATCCATCACCCGCCACGAAGCCGGTACCGGGATCCGCCTCGGCTGCGCCGCCGCAACCAGCCAGGGTGGCGGCCAGCACAACGGTCGCCAGGGCCGAGGGCAGCAGGCGCATACGGTTCATGTTCACACGACGCTCAGGCGCCGCAACCCTTGGCACCTGGCAGCAGGTCAGCGGCGGGCTCGGCGTATTCGATGGCAGCGAGTCGATCGCCCTCGAAGTGCAGCGAGGTCAGCGACGCCAGCGAGCACTCGCGGCGACGGGGGTCATGCCACAGGCGCAGATTCTCCGCCTTCAGCCGCGCGATCCAGATAGGCAGCTGATGACTGATGATGACCGCCTCGTGGCCGCGCGCCTCATCGCGCGCGGTCCGCACGGCCGCGTGCATGCGAGATGCGAGGTCGTCATAGGGCTCCCCCCACGACGGCGTAAACGGGTTCCACAGGTACCGCCACGCCTTGGGCTGCCTCAGGACTCCGTCGCCGACTCCCACGCGTTGGCCCTCGAAGACGTTGTCGGCCTCGACCACCCGCGCATCGGTCGTAATCGACAGGCCGTGTGCTGCGGCTATCGGGCCGGCGGTCTCCTGGGCGCGCTCGAGCGGCGACGACGCGATGTAGGTGACGTCGCGATCGCGCATGGCGTCCGCAACTCGCCGGGCCATCCTTTGGCCGCGCTCGGAGAGGTGGTAGCCGGGCAGGCGCCCGTAGAGCACGCCCTCGGGGTTGTACACCTCGCCGTGACGCAGCAGGTGCACAACGGTCGGGTCGTCGGCCATGCCGCTTAGGTGGCCTTGCGGCGGGCAGCAGCGCGTCGACGGCTCGGCCGCCAGGTGCCCTCACCGCTCTCTTCGGCCGCCTGGCGCAACTCGTCGCCGTGTGCGGCGAGGGCGTCGACGAGCGCCATGTGAGTGGGCTCTTCGGCGAGTACGTCGACCCGCAGCCCGTGCTCCTCGGCCGACTTGGCGGTCTGCGGTCCGATGCAGGCGACCACCGTGGTGGTGTGCGGCTTGCCGGCAATGCCGACAAGGTTGCGAACGGTGCTGCTCGACGTGAAGAGAACCGCGTCAAAGCCACCGGACTTGATGGCCTCGCGCGTCTCTGCGGCCGGCGGCGCGGCACGGACCGTGCGGTAGGCCGTGACGTCTTCCACCTCCCAACCGAGCTCGGCCAGGCCGGCCGCGAGGGTCTCGGTCGCGATGTCGGCACGCGGCAAGAACACGCGGTTGATGGGATCGATGAGCTCGTCGTAGGAGGGCCACTCCTCAAGGAGGGCCTGCGTCGACTGCTCGCCTTCGGGCACGAGGTCGGGCTTCACGCCGAACTGGACGAGCGACTCCGCAGTGTCGTGGCCCACGGCGGCGACCTTCAAGCCAGCGAAGGAACGCGCGTCGAGGCCGTATTCCTCGAGCTTCTCGCGAACGGCGCGCACCGCGTTGACGCTGGTGAAGCCGACCCACTCGAAGCGGCCGGAGACCAGGCCGTGGACAGCCCGATCCATCTGCTGCGGCGTACGCGGAGGCTCGACCGAGATGGTCGGCACCTCGACCGGGATGGCACCGAGCCGCACGAGCCGGTCGAGCAGGGAGTCGGAGCGGTCCTGCGTGCGCGGCACGAGAACCCGCCAGCCGAAGAGCGGCTTGATCTCGAACCACGACAGGCGATCGCGCTGGGTGACCACATCGCCGATCACCAGCAGGCCGGGGCCGGCCTGCTTCGCGGTCTTGGCGATCACCGCGATGTCGTCGAGGGTGGCGACGATGGACCGCTGCTCCACCGTGGTGCCGCCCCGGGTGACGACCAGGGGCGTCTCGGGGGCGCGGCCGGCCGCCAGCAGTGACTTGGCGATCGTGGGTGCCGCATCGGCTCCGTCGAGCACGATGACGGTGACTCGGTCGCGTGCCAGCGGCGTCCAGTCGATGTCGGGATCGGCGGCGCTCACGATGTGCACCTCGCGACTGCGGCGTCCGGTGAGACCGAAGCCCGCATAGGCGGGAATGCCGGTCGAAATGCTCACACCGGGAGCAACCTCAAAGGCGACCTTCGCCTTGCGCAGGGCCGCGGCCTCGACGGCCAAGGACCCATCGAGCAGCGGATCACCACTGAGCAACCGCACGGTGTGCAGGCCCTCTCGAGCCGCACCGACCACGAGCTTGGCGCGGCCGGCGTGATCGAGGGGAAGCCCCTTGACGTCGACCGCGGCGATGAGTCGAGCCTCGGGGCTCACGAACTCCTGCGCCAGCGTCATGGCATCGACGTCGGCGATGACCACGTCGGCCGAGCGCAGGAGCGCAGCGGCCCGCATGGTCACGAGCTCGGGATCGCCGGGCCCGCCTGCGACAAACGCGACGGGGCCGGTCTTCTTCCTGGTGCGTGTGGTGCTCACGGGGTGGACTTCCTTGCCTAGTGGTTTGGCGGGTGGACTGGGGTGGGCCGCTATGCGCTGACGGCTCCTGGTTGCCACGGTGACGTCGGGCTGTGGCGCCGTTCTCGAAAGGCAAGGATCTGCAACTCGACGCCCACGTCGATACGGCGTACCTCGACGCCCTGCGGGACGCGCAGCACGCCCGGGGCGAAGGTCAGGATGCTGCGTATGCCGGCGGCGACGAGGCGATCGCACACCGACTGGGCGGCGCTACCGGGAGTCGCGATGACACCGATCTGGGCCTGCCGAGCGGCCTCGCCCAGATCGGCGAGCGGCCGGATGCGCACCGAGATATCGCCGCAGGCGACTGACTCGCCCACGCGCGAAAGATCGATGTCGATCAGGCCGACGATGCGGAATCCACGACCGGCGAGCCCGTTGTAGGAAGCAACGGCCTGCCCGAGGTTGCCGATGCCGACGACGATGACATCGAGGGGACGCATGACACCCAGCCAGTCGGCGATGCACCCGTGGAGGTAGACGACGTCGTAGCCCACGCCGCGGGTGCCGAAGGAACCGAGGAAGGAAAGGTCCTTGCGGAGCTTGGCGGCGGTGACGCCACTGCGCTCGGCCAGGTCGGTCGAGGACACGGTACGAATGCTCTGCTCGGCCAGGCCGGTGAGGACCTGGAGGTAGACCGGGAGTCGCTCGAGGGTCGCCGTGGGGACGTCGTCGACACGGTCGGGGCGCCCGGGGGGAAGGAGTGGCACGGCGGCACCTCACTGAAAGGGTTGGCCCCTCAGGGTACGGGCTTGTGAAGCGGTGAAACAAAGTCTAGCGGACGCTAGTCACCGATTATCGGTCGCCAGGGCGGCGCGCAGGCGCGCCGCGTCCACCCGCCAGAAGTCGTGCTCGACGCCGTCCACGAGGGTGACCGGGATCTTCTCCCAGTAGCGGTCGGCCAAGTCGGGGTCGTCGAGGATAGAGACCTCTACCCAGTCGACCCCCTGGTCGGCGCACACGGCTGCGATGACCTCACGGGCCTCGTCGCACAGGTGGCAGCCGGGCTTGCCGACTAGCATCACCCGGGCCTCGCGCACCCCCCGAGTCTGCCGGAGCCAGGGTTGCTGCAGGCGGTCTACCCTGGCGGCATGTCGCGTCGCACGACGGCCGTGCTGCCCTCCTACCGCATTGCCGGGGAGGCATCGGCTGCCGCTGCCGATGTCGAGGCCGTCCTGTCGATCCCGTCGGATCCGACGGCCGCCGCCTTCTTCGACGTCGACAACACCGTGTTGAAGGGGGCCAGCCTCTTCCACTTTGCCGTGGGGCTTGCCCGCCGCAAGTTCTTCTCGCTCCCTCAGATCGCTGCCTTTGGGCGCAAGCAGGCGAGGTTCGTCGTGAGCGGCTCCGAGGACCTCGAGGACATGGCATCGGCGACCGAGGCCGCGCTGTCGTTCGTCGAGGGCCGACGCGTGACCGAGCTCGTCGACCTCGGCGAGGAGATCTTCGCCGACGAGATGGGCGACAAGCTGATCCCCGGCGCCCTCGCCCTGGCCCAGGGCCACCTGGACTCCGGGCAGCGGGTCTGGCTCGTGACCGCCACCCCGGTCGAGCTCGCGACCATCATCGCCAAGAACCTCGGCCTGACCGGGGCACTGGGCACGGTGGCCGAGGTCCGCGACGGCGTCTACACCGGCCGCCTGGTGGGCGCGCCCCTGCACGGCGTGGCCAAGGCCGAGGCCGTGCGCGCCATCGCTGAGCGCGAGGGGCTCGACCTCAGCCGCTGCTCGGCGTACTCCGACTCGTCCAACGACATCCCGATGCTCTCTCTCGTGGGCAATCCCGTGGCGGTGAACCCCGACTCCACCCTGCGCCAGCATGCGCACGAGAACGACTGGCCGATCCGCGACTACCGACGACGCGCGAAGGTGCGCGAGGCCGCCATGCCGGTCGTCGTCGGCGGGGTCGGAATCGCCGTGGGCATGGCGGCTGGCTACGCCGCGGGCCGCACCCTGCGCCGCTAGAAGAAGACGCCTTCGCGCTCGACCAGCAGCCGGTAGAGCGACTGTTGGATGTTTTCGCGCACGCGGTCGGCGAGTTCGAGCACGAGCATCGGGTCGTCGGCGGCCGACTCCGGCATCTCATCGGTGTGGATGGGACCGCCGAAGGCGATGATCCACTTGCTGGGCAGCGGGATCATGCCGAGAGGGCCGAGCCACGGAAACGTCGGCGTCACCGGGAAGTAGGGCAGCCCGAGCAGCCGGGCGATCGGCGGCAGGCTGCCGATCATGGGGTAGATCTCCTCGGCGCCCACGATCGCGGTGGGGATGATCGGCACGCGGGTGCGCAGCGCGGCCGCGACGAATCCACCGCGACCAAAGCGCTGCAGCTTGTAGCGCTCGCTGAAGGGCTTGCCTACGCCCTTGAAGCCCTCGGGCCACACGCCAACGAGCTCACCGGACGACAGCAGCCGTTCCGCGTCGGGCATGCATGCGAGAGTGTGCCCCGCCTTGCGTGCCAGCTCGCCGAGGAACGGCGTCTGGAAGACCAGGTCGGCGCCGAGCATGCGCAGGTGTCGGTGCGCCGGGTGATGATCGAGCAGCGCGAGTTGAGTCATCACCGAGTCGATGGCGATCGTGCCGGAGTGGTTGGCTACGACGAGGGCGCCGCCCTCGGACGGCACGTTGTCAATGCCGCGCAACTGAACGCGGAACCACCGCTCGTAGAGCGGCCGAAGCGGGGCGAGCAGGAACTCGTCGGTGAACTGCGGATCGAAGCCGAACTCGTCGACCTCGAAGTCACCGGTCAGGCGACGGCGAAGGAAGTCGATGACGCCGTGCAGGCGACCGGTGGTCGCGGCTTCAGGCGCGGGGCGCGGGCCGGGCGGGCGTCGCGGACCGTCGAGCGGGATGACCTGGGCCTCAGGCACGGCGCACCTCCGAGCGCGAGCTACCCCAATCGACCGCCGACGACGCGAGCCTCTGGGCGGCGGCGGCGGCCTGGAAGACGGCGGACTCGGTGGCTTCGACGACCCGCGAGGTGAAGCCCTCGCGAAGCCCGTGTCCGCGGACGAAGTCGTCGAATGCGCGTGCGGTCGTGTAGCGCGGGATGAACCCCAGCACGTGTGCCGCTCGTCCGGTGTCGATCCCGCGACCGTAGGTCAAGAAGCGCACCTGGTCGGGGCTGAAGTCAGCCAAGCGCGATCCGAGGCTGCGTCCGGCGAATCCCAGCAGCGGGCGCGGGACCTCGAGCCACGGTCGCCCGGCCCGCCGGATGGCCTGCGAGAGCGTGATGATCCCTTCGCCGGCCACGTTGAAGACGCCGGTGGCCTCGCTGGCAGCGGCCACCCGCAGCGCCTCGATGCCATCGTCCTCGTGGACGAACTGCAGGCGAGCGTCGTAACCCATGACCGTGGGGACGACGGGGAGCGAGAAGTAGGAGGTCATCGCGGTCTGTATGCGCGGGCCGATGAAGTTCGCGAGCCTGAGGATGGTGACGTCGACATCAGGACGGCGACGCCCGAAGCCGCGGACGTAGCCCTCGACCTCGACCAAGTCCTTGGCCCATCCCGAAGTCGGCGGATGCTTCGGTGCCATACCCTCGGTGAACAGGGCGGGGTCGCGAGGCCCGGCGCCATAGACGGACGTCGTGGACTTCACCACCAGTCGACGGACGGTCTCGGACTTCTGGCAGGCGGCCAGCAACTGCATCGTGCCGATGACGTTGATCTCCTTCATCGCCGCCCGGCCCCCGGCCTGGACCGGCGTGGCGATGACGCCCATGTGGACGACGGTGTCGACGTCGGCAGACCGGATGATCTTGCCGATTACGGGATTGCGAATGTCGGCCCGGATGAACTCGGCCTCACCCAGGACCTTGCGAGGGGGGACGACGTCGACCCCGATAACCCGCTCGACGAACGGATCCTTTGCCAGGGCCCGGGTCATCTGACCGCCCAGGTGTCGGGCGGCACCGGTGACGAGCACGACCCTGGCCATGCGGACTCCCTGGTGCCCCGGTGCGCTACTTCTTATTGCGGCGCTGAACGCGGGTGCGCTTAAGCAGCTTGCGATGCTTCTTCTTGGCCATGCGCTTGCGGCGCTTCTTGACCACGGAGCCCATCGATTACCTCATTCAATCCTGGAGTCCTATGACCCTATCCGATGGCACGGGACTCGACAGGAGCGGGTCTGGCGGCCGTCGGAGCGATGGGCTCGCTCCGCCAGTTGACTCAGCCAGCCTCGATGTAGGACGAGCGCAGGTAGTCATGCACCGCCTGCTCAGGGACACGGAAGGAGCGACCGACGCGAACCGCAGGCAACTCACCGGCATGCACGAGTCGGTAGACCGTCATCTTGGAGACGCGCATGAGCGACGCCACCTCGGCGACGGTGAGAAAACGAACCTCGGCAAGGGGGCGCTCGGTTCCACCGCTCATGTGTCGCTCCTTGGTCGTGCCCCGGAGGGCTTTGGTGTCGGCGAGACGCTACTGCACGTTGCGCCGGTCGTCACCCGAAATTCAGGTTTTGGAGCCTAGTGATCTCCCCCCAAGGAGCAACGAGGAGATCCCCGGGTCACAACCAGGGGTCCTGGTCGGCCTCCAGCCCCAGGTGTGGATAAACCGCCGAGCGCGTCGCGAGGATCGCCGAGTCGACGGGGTCGGCGGGGTCGCAGCCCTGGTCGAAGGGCTTCGCCCAGGGCTGCCGTCCATCGGTCATGTGCGCCGGACCCGGCCGTCCAAGCGACTCGCTGACGTAGGTGCGAAAGGACTCGGGCGTCTGAGATTTCGCACTGATCGGATTGCCGGCCGCCTCGGCGATGAGGTGGGCCCAAGCGCGCGGCACGACGTTCACCCATTCGTATCCGCCGCCGCCGACGGCGATCCATCGACCGTCCGCGAAGCGATGCGCCCAGCGATGGATCGCCTCATATGACATGCGCTGTCCGTCGATCGATAGCGTGAGATGCGCGAGGGGATCTTCGAAGTGGCTGTCGCAGCCGTGCTGGCTCACGATGATCTGCGGATTGAACGCTTCGAGGACGTCGGGAACGATCGCGTGAAACGCGCGCAGCCATCCCTGATCGCCGGTGCCTGCTGGAAGGGCGATGTTGACCGCCGTGCCTAGCGCCCCCGGGCCACCGACCTCGTCGGGGAAACCCGTGCCCGGGAAGAGGGTGCGCGGGTCCTCGTGGACGGAGATCGTCAGGACGCGCGGATCGTCGTAGAACATGGCCTGGACGCCGTCGCCGTGATGGACGTCGACATCGATGTAGGCGATCCGCCAGTAGCCCTGGGCGAGCAACCAGGCGATGGCGAGGCCAATGTCGTTGTAGATGCAGAATCCGCTGGCGCGGTCAGGCATGGCATGGTGCAGGCCGCCGGCGATGTTAATGGCGTGCTGGGCCGAGCCTGACTGCACCACGCGGGCGGCCGCGAGAGTCGCACCGCCGACCAGGGCCGAGGCCGCATGCATTCCCGCGAACACCGGGTCATCGGATGTGCCGAGACCGCGGGCTTCGTCGACGGCTCGCACGTCAAGTGATGCGCGCTCGACCGCGGCGATGTAGTCGGCGTCATGCACGCGCAGGAGGTCCTCGGCGGTCGCGGGCAAGACGGGGCTGTGCACGGAGACGCGCGGGCCAGTCAGCAGGTCGAAGTCGGTGGCCAGGCGCATGGCGAGCTGCACGCGGATAGGCGCGAGGGGGTGGCCGGGACCGAAGTCGTAGGCCTTGAGAGCGTCATCCCAGACGACGGTCAGCGAATCACTCATGCAGGCGTGCCGCCGCCGAGTTCGACACCGCGGTCACGCGCGGCGGTCATCGCCCGCAGCACGAGGTCGCGGAAACCCCCCTCCTCGAAGGCAGCGATGGCGGCCGCTGTCGTGCCATTGGGGGAGGTGACCTGCTTGCGCAGCGTGGCGGCATCGGCGCCGGGCTGGGCGGCCATCGTTGCCGCACCCTGCACCGTCTGGGTCACGAGCGCTCGTGCCGTCTCATGGTCGAGCCCGAGGTCGCGGGCAGCGGTGATCATCGACTCGACGAGCAGGAAGACGTAAGCCGGGCCACTGCCCGAGGTCGCGGTGACGGCGTCCTGCAGCGCTTCGGGCACGCGAACCACCGGCCCGACAGCCGACAGCAGGCCCTCGACGTAGTCGGCCTGGACGGGCGTGCACGTGGAGCCCGGGGTGATCGCCGTGATGCCGCGGTCGACGAGTGCCGGGGTGTTGGGCATCGCGCGTACGGCCGCCACACCGCGGGGCAGGGCAGCTTCGAGCGTCTCGAGGCGGATGCCGGCCGCGAGGGATACGACCACCGTGCCATCGGCGAGGTGGGCGGCGATCTCATGCAGCAGCGCTGCCATGTCCTGTGGCTTGACGAGTACCAGCACGGTCGTGGCTTCGCGCACCGCTTCGGCTGCCGGCAGTGCATGCACGCCGTGCGCCTGAGCCACCTCGCGGGCGCGCTCCTCGCGCTTCTCGGAGATCACGATCCGCGCGGGCTCGGTGCCGCCGCGGATGAGCCCCGAGACGAATACCTCGCCCATGACGCCGGCGCCCAGAATGGCGATCATGCTGCGCTCCCTGGAAGCGGAACGCGCGGATCGAGCAGCGCCTGAATCGTCGGCGCGACCAGGCGCACGACCTGCTCCTCGCTCGCTGACGCCAGCGGCTCGATGCGCATGAGATAGCGGCCCGCAGCGATGCCGACGAGAAAGGAACTGATGAGAGCAACGCGCATGCGCGCATCCGGCACGCCCACCGCTGCGACTATCCGGTCGACCACATTCACCTCGAGATAGGCCTGCAGCGACCTGGTGACCTGCGCGGCCGACGCTCCGGCGCGGATCATGGCCATGAGGTCTTCGCGCACCTCCTGGTCGCCAACGGTGTCAAGCCAGAAGCGCACGAGCCGCTCGCCGAGCCCGTCGATGCCGGGGCCCAGCAATGATGGGATTGCCGATGCGGGATCGGTGGGCAGGCGCACGGCAGCGGCAAACATCGCACCCTTCGAGTCGTAGTACTTGCGCAGGACGGCCGGCGCGATGCCCGCCGCGGCCGCGATGCCCTTATAGGTGGTGCGGGCGTACCCCCGGGTCGCGAAGACGCTGCGGGCAGCCGCGAGAGCCGCGTCGCGGATCGGATCCGGCGTGGGCTCGGTCGCATCTGCGCTCTGGGACATCGGGGTCACTCTAGGTGCGCAGCATCGCGGGCGGGGCGGCCAGGTGCAGCCGGGCGAAGGCCAGCGCCTCCGCGAGGTCGCGCTCTCGATCTTCACGGCTCGCAGCTCGCCGCGTGGACACCTCGACGCAGACGGTGCCGCCGAAACCGGACGCGGACAGGTGCTCGAGGAGTTCTCCGCAGGGCTGATTGCCGCGGCCAGGGATGAGGTGCTCGTCGCGATTGGAGCCGCTCCCGTCGGCCAGGTGAATGTGGCTCAGACGATCACCGAGGTCTCGCGCCATCTGGATTGCGTCAGTGCCGGACACCGATGTATGCGACAGGTCGAGGGTGGTGTGGGGATAGTCCTCGTCGCGGACGTCCCAGCCGGGCAGATAGGCGGCGATCTCGCGAGACCGCGCCTTCCAGGGATACATGTTTTCGACCGCGAAGCGCACGTGCGTCTCGTCGCCCATGCGCTCCAAGCCGCGCACGAACTCGCGGGCGTAGTCGCGCTGCCACCGGAAGGGCGGGTGGACCACCACGGTGTCGGCACCGAGGTCTTCGGCGGCTGAGCGCGCGCGCAGGAGCTTGCCCCAGGGGTCAGCGCCCCACACCCGCTGCGTGACCAGCAGGCACGGGGCGTGCACGGCCCGGATCGGCATGGCGTAGTGATCGCGCAGGCGCTTAAGCGCGGCGGGATCCTGGCTCACGGCGTCGGTCATCACCATGACCTCGACACCGTCGTAGCCCAGGCGCGAGGCGATCTCGAACGCCGACGCCGTGGACTCGGGGAAGACCGACGAGGTTGACAGCACCACCTGGACGCCCGGGTCGCGGCTCACGACGGCGTCGGAGTCGACGACGAAGCGTGCCTCTGACATGGGGCTATTGTCTCCCGGCGCTCTCGGGGTGTCCCGGCGTGGGATGGCGGAGACGATCGGTCACGAGGGTCGCGAGCGCGATCAGCACGGCGCCCACGAGACCCGCGACCACAGCAATGGCGGTGTCCTGCTCGGGGGCGGCGTACACCGCGAAGAAAGTCGAGAGCCACGGCACAAAGAGCACGACCAAGAAGGAGATCAGCATCGCTGCGCACACGCCGAAGCGGAGCAGATTGAGCGGCCGCGCTGACTGCACAAGCACGGCGAACGCCGCGATGAAGAGTGCGATGCATGCCCCGGAGCGGGCGTCCGCCATGGGCTCACCGGAGCGCAGGATGATTAGGTAGGCGCTCAGGCCGGCGGCGGCGCAGATGACACCGGCGGGGACGGCGAAGAGGAGCACGCGGCGCAGGAAGCCGGGGCGGAAACGCTCGGTGTTGGGCATGAGCGCCAGGAAGAACCCCGGGATGCCGATGGTGAGCGCGCTGATCAGCGTGAAATGCCGGGGCAGGAAGGGGAACTCCAGTGACTCCCCGCCATTTGACAGCGACAGCAGCACCGACAGACCGATAAAGACCGAGATGATCGTGGCGTAGAAGGTCTTGGTCAAGAAGACATCGGCGACGCGCTCGATGTTGCCGAGCACGCGGCGGCCCTCGGCGACGACGCGCGGCATCACCGAAAACTTGTTGTCGAGCAGCACGAGCTGCGCGACGGCGCGGGTGGCCGCGGCGCCCGATCCCATGGCGATGCCGAGGTCGGCCTGCTTGAGCGCCAGCACGTCGTTGACGCCGTCGCCGGTCATCGCCACGGTGCGCTGGCGCTTGTGCAGGGCGCCGACCATGGCCTGCTTCTGGCTCGGGGTCACGCGCCCGAAGACGGAGTTGTCGTCGATGGGGGCCACCAAGGCGTCGGGGTCGTCGGGGAGTTCGCGGGCGTCGACGGGGCTGCCTGCCCCGGGCACGCCGGCCTGCTGGGCAATGGCCCCGACGGTCGCGGGGTTGTCTCCGGAGATGACCTTGACGTTGACATCCTGGTCGAGGAAGTACTGCACGGTCTCACGCGCGTCGGGGCGCAGGCGCTGGTCGATGACGACGAGGGCGACGGGCTGCGCCCGACCCGGCCCGTGCTCGACGTCGGGACCGTCGCCGACCGCGCGCGCGACGAGCAGCACGCGCGAGCCCGCCGATGCCAGCCGATCGGCCTGCTCGAGCACGTGTGGATCACTCGTGCCCAGGATGACCTCGGGGGCGCCCAGGAGCCAGGTGCCGTGATCGGTGAAGGTCGCCGCCGACCACTTGCGCGCACTGGAGAATGCAATTCCCTCCACCATTGACCACGTCGGGTTGGGGTAGGCCTTAGCCACGGCCTGCAGCGTCGGGTTGGGGCTCTCCTCGGAAGCGCCGAGCGCGGCGAGGATCGCTGGGACGTCGGCCGACGTGTCGAGCACCTGCACGTCGGTGACGGCCATGCCGGGCTCAGTGAGCGTGCCCGTCTTGTCGACGCAGACGGTGTCGACGCGCGCGAGCACCTCGACGGCAGGCAGGTCCTGCACGAGCACCTTGCGCTGCGCCAGGCGCACGACGGCCACGGCCATCGCGATGCTGGTGAGCAGCACCAGGCCCTCGGGCACCATCGTGACGACGCCGGCGATGGTGCTGCTGATGGCCTCGTTGAGCGGCTGCGCGGAGCGGATCTGGGAGACGAAGAGCAGGACGCCGACCGGCGGGATCAGGAACGACGCGAGCCGGATGAACTTCGCGATGTCCTCGCGCAGCTCCGAGCGGGTCTGGGAGAACTTCTTGGCCTGCTCGGTCAGGCCTGCGGCAAAGGAGTCGCGGCCCACCCGCGTCGCGACGCAGGTGCCGGATCCGGCGACGACGTAGGAGCCGGACATCACCTGGTCACCCACCGCCTTGTCGATGGGATCGGCCTCGCCGGTGAGCAGGCTCTCGTCGACCTCCAGTCCCTCGGCGGTGACGACCTCGCCGTCGACGACGAGCTGGTCGCCCGGGCGCAGCACCACGAGGTCGTCGAGCACGACCTGCGAGGGACGCACCTCGATGTCTTCGCCGTCGCGGCGCAGCATGGGGCGTGCCTCGCCGATGACCGAGAGCTTCGCGAGAGCACGGCTCGCGCGCCACTCCTGAATGATGCCGATGAGCGAGTTGAAGACGATGACGAAGCCGAAGAGGGAGTCCTGGAAGGGCGCGACGAACCACATGACGACCCACATCGACCCGATGAGGAAGTTGAACCACGTCAGGGTGTTGGCGCGGACGATGCTGCTTAGGCTGCGGCTGTGCGGATCGGGCGCGTCGTTGGTCTGGCCGCTGGCGACTCGCTCGGCGACCTGAGCCGACGTCAGCCCCTCGACGAGCGCCAGGCTCACGTCTGCATCCCGTCGAGTCTGCGCAGGATGACGCCCTCGCGCAGCGCCCACGGGCCAATCTCCACCACCTCGATGCCCAGCAGGTCAAGGGTGGCCTCAGCGACGAGCGCTCCGGCGAGTAGTTGCTCGGAGCGCGCCTCGGATACGCCGGGCAGTCGTGCGCGCTCGCCCGCTGTCATAGCTGCGAGCTTAGGCACCCAGGTGCGCAGGTCATCGCGCGAGAGGGTGCGGCGCACGTAGAACCCGTCGCTCGACGGCGCAGCGCCGGTAATGCGGGCAAGCTGCCGGAACGTCTTGGACGTCGCGACCGTGATGCGCGGCTCGCCCGCGCGCAGGATGCGGCCGACGACCTCGCCCAGAGCAGCACGCGCTTCCTTGCGGGCCGCGCGTACGGACGACTCCTTGGGCGGGTCGCCCTTGAGGAAGTGGCGCGTGACGCGTCCGGCCCCCAGCGGCAGCGAGAGCGCCACGTCGGGTTCCTCGTCGGCACCGGAGGCGAGTTCGAGCGAGCCCCCGCCGATGTCGAGCACGAGGATGCGCCCGGCGGACCAGCCGAACCAGCGGCGCACGGCCAGGAAGGTCAGGCGGGCCTCGTCGGGGCCGCTGAGGACCTCGACGTCAAGGCCCGCGCGTTCGCGCACCGCCTGGATGACGGCGATGCCGTTGGGGGCCTCGCGGATCGCCGAGGTGGCAAACGCGAGGAACTCAGTGACCCCCAGGTCCTCGGCGCTCATCTGGGCCTGGCGGGCGAAGTCGACGAGCTCGTCGATGACCGCGTCGTCGATGCTGCCGTCGCTCTTGAGGTGCTCGGCCAGGCGGAGCGAGATCTTGGACTTCCATGCGGGCAGCGGAGCCGCGCCCTGGTGGGCGTCGACGATCAGAAGGTGAACGGTGTTGGAACCGATGTCGAGAACGCCGAGCCGCACAGCGAGCACGCTACCCGTCGGTGGGGGGTAGGGTCATCAGGTGCCCGAAGTTTCCCTCGACTTCCCGCGTGCCTGGGTGGAGTTCGACGACCCCGGCAAGAAGGCCCGCCGCTACCGCATCGACCTCACCTGGTTGACGTCGCGCTGGACCTGCATCTTCGGCCGGGGGTGCAAGGGCATCTACAACACGATGCCCGACGCCGGGTGCTGCACCCAGGGCGCCCACTTCACCGACAAGTCCGACGAGAAGCGGGTGCTCAAATGGGCCGAGCGGCTCACCCCCGACGACTGGCAGTTCTACGACATCGGCCGCAAGAAGGGCCCGACCGTCAAGGCCAGCGATGGCGAGCGCAAGACGCGCGTGGTGCAAGACGCATGCATCTTCCTCAACCGCCCGGGCTTCGAAGGCGGCGAGGGCTGTGCGCTGCACGGGCTAGCACTGCGCGAGGGCGTGTCCTTCGTCAAGACCAAGCCCGATGTCTGCTGGCAGTTGCCTATACGCCGCTCGTACGACGAAGTCGAGCGCCCGGACGACACGACCGTGCAGGTCGTCTCGATCACAGAGTTCGACCGTCGCGGATGGGGCCCCGGGGGCAAGAAGCTCGACTGGTACTGCAGCGGCAACACCGAGGCGCACATCGGCACCGAGCCCGTCTACATAAGCAACCGCGACGAGCTCACCGAGCTGATGGGCAAGAAGGCCTACGCCGTTCTGGTGGAGTACTGCCAGGCACATGAGGCGGCGCTGTCGAAGGCCCGCGACCCCGCGTCGCGTCGCGCCCTCGCCGGGCACCCCGCCGACCCCGAGTAGCCCTGGGCGTCAGCCCCAGGGCCTAGCCTGCGTCCATGGCCAAGGCAGCGTTGTCCTACCAGTGCAACGCCTGTGGCGCGACGTCCCTGCGCTGGGTCGGCCGCTGCCCCAAGTGCCAGGAGTTCGGCACAGTCGCCGAGATTGCCGCCGCGCCCGCGACCAAGGCGGCCAAGTCCGGCAAGGCCGTCGCCGCCGTGCGCCCCGCGCAGCCGGTCTCCGAGATCGCCGATGAGCGCGTACGCCGGCTCCCCACGGGAGCGGGCGAGTTCGATCGCGTCGTCGGCGGCGGGCTCGTCGCCGGACAGGTGGTGCTGGTGGCGGGCGAGCCCGGCGTCGGCAAGTCGACCCTGCTGCTGGCCGTCGCACACGCCTTCACCAAGCGCAATCCCGGCACGGTCCTCTACGCCTCGGGCGAGGAGTCGGCCGACCAGATCGCGCTGCGCGCGCGGCGCATCGGGGCGGTCTCCGAGCGCCTCCTCGTCACCGACGACAACGACCTCTTCGCCATCCTCGGCCAGGTCGACCACCATCGGCCCGGGCTCGTCATCGTCGACTCGGTGCAGACGATCTCCAGCTCCGAGCTCGAGGGGCGGGCGGGTGGCGTCTCACAGGTGCTTGAGGTGACCCAGGTCCTCACCCGCACCGCGAAGCAGCGAGGCCTCCCGCTGCTTCTCATCGGCCAGTCCACCAAAGACAACTCCGTCGCCGGGCCGCGCGCGCTCGAGCACCTCGTCGACACCGTGCTCACCTTCGAGGGCGAGCGCACGACCGCCTTGCGACTGCTGCGCGCCGCCAAGAACCGCTACGGCCCGGCCGACGAGATCGTCGCCTTCGAGCAGACCGACACGGGCCTGGCCGAGGTCGTCGATCCATCCGAGCTCTTCCGCGGTCAGCGCGATACGCCAGTCCCTGGCACGTGCGTGACCGTGACGATGGAGGGCAGGCGCCCGCTGCTGGCGGAGATCCAGGCGCTGGTGTCACCCGATGGCGGTCCGGTGGCACGGCGCACGGTGACCGGTCTAGACACAACCCGAGTGGTGACGCTGGCGGCAGTGACGGCGCAGTCGGGTGCGGGCATGAAGGTGCTATCGCAGCGCGACATCTTCGTCGCCACGGTAGGCGGGGCGCAGATCTCCGACCCGGGAGCCGACCTTGCGGTGTGCCTCGCGATCGCGTCGGCTCAGCTCGAGACGGCGATTCCCGCCGACGTGCTGGCGATCGGCGAGATCGCGCTCTCCGGCGACGTGCGACCGGTGCCCTTCCTGGCTCAGCGCGTCGCCGAGGCACGACGACTGCGCTACAAGCGAATCCTCGTGCCCGCCGGGTCGCGTGACCGCGTCGACGGCGTCATCGAGGTGCGCCATCTCGAGGCAGGCCTGCGCGCGATCCAGGGTCACGCCGAAGCCGCGCGCCAACCCGGCTTGCGCTAAGGCGCCAGGCGCAGGACGTTGGACTTCGCGCGGGCGCGCAGTGCCTGTCTGATATCTCGACGGTACGCCGATCCGTCGTGCCAATGGGCAGAGGCACCCGGCCAGTGTCACGTCATGCGTGGACTCGCTGTGGCCGTCATCGTTTCCGTGGCCGCATGTGTGATGGCGGGCGTGGTGTCGAGTGCGGGCGACTCGATGTGCCGATCGACTGGGCGATGCCCGACGACCCACGCCGCGCATCCGTTGCCTTCGCCGTGCACCGCGCGACGGGGGAGCGTCGCAGCACCTACACCTTCAACCCAGGTGGCCCGGGCGGCTCCGGCGTCGGCACGCTGGGGACGTGGCTCACTGGCGCGCCCTACGGTCCCTGGGCCGCACTTCCGCCAGCGATCCTGCGGCACTACGACGTCGTCGCGTGGGATCCGCGTGGCGTGGGCGAGAGCACTCCGTCCCTTGAGGACTGCGATGGCACCGCCGCCTACGGAGAGCTCCCGCAAGCGGGGCCGGTCGACTGGCGTGCGGTCGCGACGACGTACGCCGCCTCGATGTCTGAGGCTCTTGCCGACTGCCTCGCTGCCAAACCCAACCTGGCCCCCTACCTCGGCACGCGCTACGTCATCCGTGACCTCGATGCGCTCCGAGCGGCACTTGGAGTCGAGCGATGGACCTACCACGACGTGAGCTATGGCACGACCGTCGGCTTGGCTTACGCGCGGCAGTATCCCGATCGGGTGCGTGCGCTCGTCTTCGACGGTGTGGCCACGACCAACCAGACGCAGTTGCAGCAGGCGTCGACGATATTGCCCGCGAGATCGAGGGCTATGTCATCGAACTCGGCAGCGATGGTCGACTCGTGGCACTCCAGCTCGAGGAGCTCGTCGCGGGTATCGACAAGGAGCGCGTACTGGTGCTTCGTGACTACGTCTCAACGTGCGGGCAGCGCCAGCGCAAGGTCGACCGGGCGATCCAGCAGCTCGACGCGTTGACCGGTAGTGACCTACTCGACCTGGACAGCGTCGCACGCGTCATCGGCTTTGCTACCGGCGAGGACTTCCACGAGCAGTCGGCAAGCCCCCGCGGCTACCGGATGCTTGCGCACATTCCCCGACTTCCCGAAACGATCATGGACCGCCTCGTGGTGACGTTCGGCTCGCTGCAGCGGCTGCTGTGCGCCAATCTCGAGGACCTTCAGGCGGTGGAGGGTGTCGGCGAATCCCGGGTGCGCTCCGTGCGCGATGGCCTCTCTCGCCTCGCAGAGAGCGGCGTCCTCGACCGTCACGTCTAGTCGACTACTCCAGGCGCAGGGCGCTGGGGGCGCTTGTGATCTCCCCGTTGCGCCCGATCACGGTGTACTCGCCGGCCTCGGCCATGGGCATGTCGGCCGGGCAGCCCGCCTCCGATAGGTAACCATCCCAGGCCAACTGGGTCTCGAAGGCCTCGCCGCGGTCGAGGGTGATGATGTCCTCTTCGTCGCTGGGATTGCAGTCGTCGCTCGACCACACCCGCGAGTCGCCTGAGGTGATCTGCAGCTCATTGGCACCGGGCCCGGTGTCGCGCTTACACGCAACCATGCCGATGTTGGTGACCATCAGCGTGAGGGTCGGCGTGGATCCGACCGGGTAGATCGCCTCCTCGGCACTGGCCTCGACGAGGATGCTCTCTTCAAGGCATGCCACCGGCTTGGTGTCGGTGGGCGAGGGCGACGGCGATGTCGGCTCAGGATCAGGGGTGGGCGAGGCGCTCTCGGAGGCCGGCGCAGGGGTCGAAGTGGGCTCGGGCCCGGCGTCTCCCCCGCCGCTGGAGCGCCCGAAGATGAGCCACCACAACAGGATGAGAATGAGCAGGAGGACGACGATCACGATGATGCGCCGGCGCCAGTAGACGCCGGGCGGCTCGGGCCCCGTCGGCCAGATCACCGTGCTCACGGGTCAGCACGCTACCCGCTCCCCCCGGGGGCCATGCCACCATCGGCTCCGATGCCTGGTGGAAATGACCCCGGTCATGGGGGTCCGCATAGCCCCGCCCTGGTCGGGTGGTTCGCCCGGGTGGGGCGGCCCCTTCCCTGGCGGTGCCCTGCGCGCCCTGGCCCCGGCCCGCACGGCTGGGGGGTGCTGGTGTCGGAATTCATGCTCCAGCAGACGCCGGTCGATCGCGTCATCCCGGCCTGGACCGCCTGGCTCGAGCGCTGGCCGCAGCCGGCGGACCTTGCCGCCGACTCACCGGCCGAGGCCATCCGTGCGTGGGGTCGGCTCGGCTATCCACGGCGAGCGAAGCGACTGCACGAGTCAGCCGTCGTTATCGTTGACCGCCACGGGGGTCTGGTGCCCGATCAGCACGACCAATTGTTGGCCCTCCCTGGTGTCGGTGACTACACCGCCGGCGCCGTCCGCGCATTCGCCTACGGCCACGCAGCCTTGGCGCTTGACACGAACGTGCGCCGAGTGCTCGCCCGCCACGACCTGGGTGTGCCCGATGCCACAGGATCGGTAAGTGTCGCGGAGCGACGTCGCGCCGCCGAACTCATGCCGTCGGATCCTGCCGACGGGTCAGCCTGGATGGCGGCAGTCATGGAGCTCGGCGCCCTCGTCTGCACGAGCCGGGCTCCCCGCTGCGAGGCGTGCCCGGTCTCCAGTGACTGTGCCTGGCTCGCGCGCGGACGACCCGACGGCATGGCCAAGCGGCGCCAGCCGGCGTACGACGGCTCCGATCGCCAGGCCCGCGGCGCGCTGCTCGCCGTGCTGAGGGAGAGCAAGGCACCGGTGAGCCAGGGTGCGCTCGACCTCGCCTGGCCCGATGCCACCCAGCGAGCCCGGGCCCTCGACGGGCTCGTAGCCGACGGACTCGTCGTCCCGGCACCTCACAACCGCTGGTCCCTGCCCGACCAGCGCATTGGCTAGGGGATGACGATGGTCTCGTTGACGAGGGGGACGCGGTCAGACACGCGCACGGCGGTGCGCTCGCCCATGGGAAGATCGAGCGTCGCATCGACCCACGTGCGGTCACCGGCAATGCCGATGCCCGCGCACTCCTCAGCGCCGCGCGGAGCTGCCCGCACCGCTGACACCTCGATGACATTGGGACGCTCGATGATGCGCACCAGGACTTCATCGCCCGTGCAGAGCCCCGACTCGGGCAGGGCTACCGCAACCTGGATGACCCGTGGATCGAGCGTGGTGCGCCACGCAACGGCGTTGAGCGGCGTCTCGGCGGTGCCCAGCGCACGTAGGGGGCCGATACCGGCGACCAACCCACCGGCCACGACGAGGGCGACGATGACCGCGATGCCGCCGAGCAGCCATGCCCAGAACGCCGGCGTGCGCCTCTTGCGGCGCGGCGCGTCGTACTCGCGCAGACCGGGGATCAGCGGATCACGCGGCATGCGAGAGCCCGATCAGTCGGTGCCAGCGGTTTCGACGGGAGGCAGGTCGGGTACGTCGGCCCGAGGGTTGGACGTGAAGGTCAATTCCTTGGTGCCGTCGTCGGCCGTGGAGACATCGACCAGCACGATCGAACCGGGCTGAATTTCACCGAAGAGCATCTTCTCGCTCAGCGGATCCTCGATCTCGCGCTGGATCGTGCGGCGCAGCGGACGCGCACCCATCGACGAGTCGTAGCCGCGCTCGGCGAGGAGCTCGCGCGCGCTCTGGGTGAGATCGAGGGAGATGTCGCGGTCCTTGAGCCGCTCGTCGAGGTGATTGATCATCAGGTCGACGATCGAGACGATCTCGGTCTTGCTGAGCTGGTGGAAGACGATGACGTCGTCGATGCGGTTGAGGAACTCCGGGCGGAAGTGCTGCTTAAGCTCCTGCTGCACCTTGGTCTTCATACGCTCGTAGGCACTCAGGTCGTCGTTCTCGGGGGCGAAGCCCATCATGACGCCCTTCGACACGTCGCGGCTGCCGAGGTTGGTCGTCATGATGATGACGGTGTTCTTGAAGTCCACGACCCGGCCCTGGGCGTCGGTGAGACGACCCTCCTCGAGCACCTGCAGCAGCGAGTTGAAGATGTCGGGGTGGGCCTTCTCCACCTCGTCGAAGAGCACCACAGAGAACGGCTTGCGGCGCACCTTCTCGGTGAGCTGGCCGCCCTCTTCGTAGCCAACGTAGCCGGGGGGCGAGCCGAAGAGGCGCGACGCCGTGTGCTTCTCGGAGTACTCGCTCATGTCGAGGGCGATCAGAGCATCGTCGTCGCCGAAGAGGAATTCGGCGAGCGTCTTCGACAGCTCGGTCTTGCCGACCCCGGAGGGCCCCGCGAAGATGAAAGAACCCGACGGACGCTTGGGATCCTTCAGACCGGCGCGTGTGCGGCGAATTGACCTCGACAGTGCCTTGATGGCCTGGTCCTGACCGATGACGCGACGGTGCAGCTCCTCCTCCATGCGGATGAGGCGCTGGGCGTCGTCCTCGGACAGGTCGGTGACCGGGATGCCGGTCATGAGGGCCAGCACCTCGGCGATGAGGCGCTCGTCGACCTCGGCGACGACGTCCATGTCGCCGGACTTCCACTCGCGTTCACGCTGGGTCTTGTCGGCAAGCAGGTTCTTCTCGTCGTCGCGCAGGCGCGCAGCGAGCTCGAAGTCTTGGGAGTCGATCGCCGACTCCTTCTCACGGCGCACGTCGGCGATGCGCTCGTCGAATTCGCGCAGGTCCGGCGGAGCGGTCATGCGGCGGATGCGCAGGCGCGAACCGGCCTCGTCGATGAGGTCGATGGCCTTGTCCGGGAGCTGGCGATCGGAGATGTAGCGGTCGGACAGCCGAGCGGCCGCAGCGAGCGCTCCGTCAGTGATCGACACGCGGTGGTGCGACTCGTAGCGGTCGCGTAGGCCCTTGAGGATCTCGACGGTGTCGGAGACATCGGGCGCCTGCACCTGGATGGGTGCGAAGCGGCGCTCGAGCGCGGCGTCCTTCTCGACGTACTTGCGGTATTCGTCGAGCGTGGTCGCGCCGATCGTCTGGAGCTCACCGCGGGCGAGCATCGGCTTGAGGATGCTCGCGGCATCGATCGCGCCCTCGGCGGCACCGGCGCCGACGAGGGTGTGCATCTCGTCGATGAAGAGGATGATGTCTCCGCGGGTGCGGATCTCCTTGAGGACCTTCTTCAGCCGCTCCTCGAAGTCGCCGCGGTAGCGGCTGCCGGCGACGAGCGCGCCGAGGTCGAGGGTGTAGAGCTGCTTGTCCTTGAGGGTCTCGGGCACCTCGCCGCGGATGATGTTCTGGGCCAGGCCCTCGACGATGGCGGTCTTGCCCACGCCCGGCTCGCCGATGAGGACGGGGTTGTTCTTGGTGCGGCGCGAGAGCACCTGCATCACGCGCTCGATCTCCTTCTCGCGCCCGATGACCGGGTCGAGCTTGCTCTCGCGCGCAGCCTGCGTGAGGTTGCGCCCGAACTGGTCGAGCACGAGCGAGGTGGACGGAGTGCCCTCGGCGGGGCCGCCGGCTGTCGCGGGCTCCTTGCCCTGGTAGCCGGACAGGAGTTGGATGACCTGCTGGCGCACGCGGTTGAGATCGGCACCGAGCTTGACGAGCACCTGGGCGGCGACGCCCTCGCCCTCGCGGATGAGGCCGAGGAGGATGTGCTCGGTGCCGATGTAGTTGTGGCCGAGCTGCAGCGCCTCGCGCAGTGACAGCTCGAGCACCTTCTTGGCGCGCGGGGTGAAGGGAATGTGACCACTCGGGGCCTGCTGGCCCTGGCCGATGATCTCCTCGACCTGCGAGCGCACGGCCTCGAGCGAGATGCCCAGGCTCTCGAGGGCCTTGGCGGCGACGCCCTCGCCCTCGTGGATGAGGCCGAGGAGGATGTGCTCGGTGCCGATGTAGTTGTGGTTGAGCATCCGGGCCTCTTCCTGGGCCAGGACG